>OHQG01000421.1_pt1 | contig 23053 bp, 19 predicted proteins | sample 1577871 | NCBI WGS metagenome assembly OHQG01 (sample SAMEA3879604, study PRJEB24766) | human gut metagenome | biome: human-associated habitat; feature: feces | place: USA | collected 1985/1987
GAGCTTTATCTGATTGCCGATCCGTTGTTCTGGATTGTTCCTGAGAAGCGCGTGCAGCTTTTCAAGACAATGGCCGAGAAAACTACCTGGGACATGAATTTTTTTGTTCCTGCCCGTGCTCTGAAAGATAAAGAATGGCAACCCTTATTGGCCGGTAATCCTCATATCAAACTCTATATTTATAACACAACGCCCATTGAAGGCTTCCAGAGTTTCTGTAACTGGATTTTCCGTAAAGGATGGGGTGTTCCCCGTCCGCACAATGTGCTGATACCTTCTATTGCCATGGGGTTGCGTCTGCCATTCCGGAAGATTTATCTGGCAGGTGCCGATCACTCTTGGTTGCCGGAAATCACAGTAACAGATGATAACGTAGTATTGATGCACCAGAAGCACTTCTACGACCAGAACAAATCGCAGGCCGACACCGTGAAGCAGGAGAATCTGAATAGCGCACGACTTTATACGATTCTTTATCACATGCATGTAGCCTTTAAGTCTTACTTTATTCTCGAAGCCTACGCCCGCAAATTGGGTAAGGAAGTAATCAACGTTACCCCCGGTTCTTATATCGATGCTTTTAAACGGATGAAAATATGAAAGATGGAATAATTATTCAGGCACGTACCGGTTCCACCCGGTTGCACAATAAGATACTGCTCCCTTTCTATGGCGAACAGCGCATTATCGACATTCTGATAGCCAATATCAAACAGGCTTGTCCGGATAAGTGTATCATACTTGCCACAACCAACCGTCCGCAGGATGATGTACTTGCCGAAGTAGCCCATCAGGCAGGCATCCTCAGTTTTCGTGGTGATGAGGACAATGTGCTTGATCGCTTTATCCGTGCTGCCGAAGTCTTCGGCGTGGATCGTTTTATCCGTGTTTGTTCGGATAATCCTTTTCTGCGTCCCGAAACTTTCAATACTTTCTTTGCCGAACATGCTTTTTGTCCGGCAGATTATATCGCCTATGGCTTTGCTGACGGGCGTCCTACTATTAAATCTCACTTGGGTTTATATTCTGAGCTGACAACGATCAATGCTCTGCGTCGTGCGGCAGTTTCCACACAAGAGAAACTCCACATCGAGCATGTCACCATCTATCTTTATACACATCCTGAAAAGTTCAAGGTGCGTCTGCTTCCTTTGCCTGCCGAGTTGGAGGGCCGTTTCGATCTTCGTTTCACTCTCGATACGATGGAAGACTTCACCTTGTTACAGGAACTTTATGCCACCTTCCATGAGAAGACCGACCGTAGTGTGCATGCCCTGTTGCAACTGGTGCAATCGCATCCTGAATATCGTGCCAGAATGTTGGAGAATATTGCAAGAAATGAAAAATAGTCCATGTATACCTTTTACCGCCGTGCAGCCAAGTGTAATTCGTAATTTATAATTCGTAAATGAATAGTACTTATATAATAGGAGAAATCGGACAGAACCATAACGGTTCCGTCGATATAGCCAAACTGATTGTAGACCTGGTGTCCCGTCCTGTTCGTGAAGAAGTGTTCAATATAGAACTCCGTCCGATGGATGCGGTGAAACTGACCAAGCGTGATCTGAATGAGGAACTGACGGACTCGCAGATGAACCGTCCGTATGATTCTCCCCATTCTTTCGGACGTACCTACGGTGAGCATCGTGCTTTTCTGGAGCTGACGGATGAGGAGCACTTCGAAGTGTATAAGCACGCCAAGTCTTTAGGGCTTGATTTCGTGGAAACACTTTGCTCCAAAGGCTGCCTCTCTTTGCTGAAACTCTTCACGCCCGACCGTCTGAAAGTGGCAAGCCGGGATCTTACCAACCTGCCGTTGCTGGAAGTGATGGCTGAAACCAAGATACCCATCATTCTGTCTACCGGCATGGCAGGCAGGAAAGAACTGGATGATGCTTTGGAGGTGATTACCCGTTATCATAACAACATTTCTATCTTGCATTGTGTATCCCAGTATCCTACCCAGCCTGATAATCTGAATCTGAAGACTATCACCTATCTGAAACAGCACTATGGGCAGTATTGCATCGGCTTCTCCGACCATACCATCGGTATTGCCGCCCCTATCGTTGCCGTGGGTATGGGTGCGGAAATCATAGAGAAGCATGTCACCATCGACCGCCGTATGAAGGGAACTGATCAGCAAGGTTCTCTTGGCCCCGACGGTGTGAACCGCATGATACGTGATATCCGTATTGCCGAACGTTGGCTGGGGAAAGAAGAACTGTATATCGACTCTTCCGTTGCCTCGGCAAAGGTGAAACTGGAGCGTTCCATTGCAACGAATAAGACGCTGCATCCGGGAGATATTGTTACTGAACAGGATATCCATCTGTTGAGTCCCGGTGATGGCTTTAAGTGGGCAGACCGTGCGAAAGTGGTAGGGCATAAAGTACTGAAAGAAATTCCCCGGAATGAGATTATCTATCCGGATGTCATCCGATAATTTATGAAACTCTTAGGTATAGTCATCTTATATTATCCGGATGATACGGTAGTAAAGAATATCGCTACCTATCTTGCTCAACTGGATGGATTGATGTTGTGGGATAATACCCCGGTAGCCGATTGCAGGGAGCTGGATTTGGATTCTTTGGGAGATGGGAGAGGGAAAATCATTCAGGATGGTTGCGGTGAAAATCTGGGCATTGGTTCTGCGCTGAATAAGGCGGTGGCGTATGCCCGTGCAAATGGATTTACGCATCTGCTGACCTTGGATCAGGATAGCTGTTTCGGTGGGCGGAACTTCGAAAGCTACCTTCGGGCGATCCGTAACTATGGTGAGGACAAGGCTGCCATTTTCTCTACCAATTATTTCATTAAATCCCAGCAAACCACCATGTATCCCCCAACGGACTCTGTGGATGAAGTGTATTCGGCAATGACTTCGGGAAGTATATATCCGGTTAGCCTGTTCGATACTTTGGGTGACTTTATGGAATCCCTCTTTGTCTGGGGAGTGGATTGTGAGTTTTGTTGGAGGGCTAAAAGGAAAGATATTCCCGTTTTATGCTTCAAGAATATTCTGCTGACCCACGATTTGGGTTATCAGAAGAAGAAAAGGCGTTTGCTGGGAAAAGAAGTATTTCCTAATGAATATGGTCCGGCCCGTTCCTACTATAATGTGCGCAATGGTATTCTCCTGCATCGTCTGTATCCTGAAGCATTGAATTTGAAGTCGCATTTGCGCTATCATTTTTATAAGCGTGTGGTTTTTATCATACTGTATGAGCGGCAGAAGTTCAGTAAGTTGTGGGCATTGCTGTGTGGCTATCGCGATGGGCTGAGGGGAAAGAGCGGGAAGTGGAAATAAATGATTGTATCATCTGAATAAAAAAACTATGTTACCAAAGTTAGTGATTACCGATATTGATGGTGTGTGGACTGATGGTGGAATGTATTATACCGAACAGGGCGATGTGATGAAACGCTTCTCCGTGAAAGACGGCTGGGGAGTTATTTTCCTTCGCAAGCTGAATATACCTGTAGCCATTATGACGGGTGAGAATACGCAGATTGTTCAGAAACGTGCTGATAAGCTGAAGATAGATTACTGCTATCTGGGGGTGAAAGATAAAGTGGCACAGGCGGAAGAACTGTGTCGTGAGTTGGGCATTACGTTACAGGATGTTGCTTTCATCGGTGATGATGTGAACGACTTGGCTCTGCTCCGTAAGGTTGGATTCAGCGCTTCCCCCAGTAATACACCGGATTATGTGAAACGTGAGGTCGATTACGTCACTGCACAGCATGGGGGCTTTGGTGCCTTTCGTGAGTTTGTGGAGAAACTGCTTTCTGATAATGGGATGCTTGAAGGGGTGCTTCAGCAGTTCCTATCCTGAGGTTTTTCCCCTACTTTGTAGACCTTGATTTCCCAGAAAGAGGTAGATGTCGTATAAGTACACATTACAATGGAAACAGTGTTATTTGTCATTTTTGCGTGTCTTTAAGAGTGCTCAATTGCTTTGATAATTTCTTCTTTTTCCGGTGTGGAGAATGTACAGGGGTAGCTTTGCATACCTCGTACCGCTTTCAATCCTTTCTGAGTATATCTCCAGTCAGCTAGCCTGTTTACCCAACGTAACAGGGGATGTTTATGAGTGAATTCCATAATCTTCCTTTTACCGGAGATTTCGGCTGTGTCTTTAGGCATGTCGCTGATGCTGCAAATAAAGGAGATAGCATCTTCAAGCGTGCTACCTTCCCGGGCTACCAGCAATTCTGCCAATGCCAGAAGAAAACCTTGATATTCCTTCCGGTATTTATGAGATGTTTTGATAACTGAAACAGGTACGGTGGTTTCGGTTGCGGAACCTATAATGCGCTCGCGGGCACTGTAAAAATAGGGCAGTGTGGCATACTTACCGAAAATAAGCGCAGCATGGTTAAAGAACTCTTCGGCCAGAAAGAGATTACGGAAACGCAGACTACCGTCCGGATTAAAACAAGCTGTATACATTCTCTGGAAAACATCGGTTCGTGTGACGGAATAAAGCAGGGAAGCATACATATTCTTTTCCTGGGAAAGTCTTTCCCGAGGAGTCTCGCCCGTTATTTGTTTATCGAAATAGCGAATATACCGCGGATAGAAGGATATCTTTCCTTTGCGGGGAGTGAAGGTCAGATAATGGCCTTGTGCCGTACTGTAATCGGGGTGGGCATCCAGAAAAGCAGCCATTTGGGCAATGGCTGAGGGCACGGTGAAATCATCATCGGCACAATATAGCACATAAGGAGTACAGATCATCGGGAGCACTTCTTTCAGTTTCAGCAGGAAATGCAGTTTGGGACGGTGCAGGTACGTCACGTCCGGATATTTCTCCACATCGGCAAACGGAAGGTCGGAGGAATCGGGTACGAGGACTTTTATATCTGTGCGGCTATAGTAGTCGAGTAATCTGCGCAGGCGTTCGGGACGGTTGTGCGCAGGGATGATTACAGTTACATTTTGCAGTGACATCATTGTATGGTTTTCTTTTTAAACAGATACTGAAGGCTTTCCTGAAATACGGTAGACTTCAGACTCCACATCAGAAATATATAAAGTGAGGTGGCTAAGGCAATCTTTACCAGCAAGGAGAGATAGATGTTCTCCACATGACTTGCCACCCAGTATGTAAAGGTCATTACGGCTACGGAGATGATGAGGTAAGGGGCAATATCCTTCAACGTATTGAACAAGGAAATCCCTATATACTTATGGGCAAAATAGTGCCAGACCAATAACCAGAGAATATTGGCGGCAGTGTAAACTATCAGCATCACGTTTAGCCCGTAAGGGTAGCTGCCCCATACGCATAATATCTGGAAAATGCCCAGTGCAATGGTATTCCACATATATATGTTCGGTCTTCCGAGGCTGTTCATCAGGTTGGAGTACAATGTTGCAATAGGCATGAAGGCTCCCCATACGCATAATATCTGCATGACGGGTACGCAAGGCAACCATTTCTCGGTAATGGTAATTACAATCAGTTCCTGCGAAACGATTGCCAGTCCCAGCATGGCGGGGAAGCTGACGAACGCTGTAAAACGCATTAGTTTGCGGAATATGTTTTGCAGGCGTTGCAGGTCTTCTGATGCTTCTCTGAATACGGGCTGCCCTACACTGTTTATCATTCCGAAGATGGTGGAGTAGCCCATGGTAGTCCACTTGCTTCCCTGAGAATAGTAACCTGCCTGCTGGATGGTGTAGAAGCGACCCAACAGAACGGAGAAGATGTTATTATTGATATGTGTGAATAACGATGTGAAGAGCAATTTACTACTGAAAGGCAGCAATGCCCGCAGCGGGCGCAACCGGAATGAGAATGTGGGATGCCAGGGTGAGAATATCCAGAGCAGTATTGTATTGGTAGTGACGTACAGTACCGTTTGCAGGGCAATTCCCCAGTATCCCCAACCATGATAGGCACAGGTAACACCTGTAACTCCCGAGACTATAATAGCGGCTATCTGTATCTGACTGCGCTCTTTCACCATAAGGTTGCGGAAGAAGTATGCCGTGGGGGCAGTACCGAAGCTTCCGATAAAGAAACTAAGGAATTGGAAACGGGCCAGCTGTGTCAGTTCCGGGGTATGGTAGAAGTCGGCAATGAAAGGAGCACACATGAAGAGTATCAGGTAAAGCGATGCTCCGATACTGATATTAAACCAGAATACAGCGTTATAATCTTCGTGCTTTACTTTTTTCTTATTGACGAGAGCCAGGATAAAACCACTTTCAGAAAAGATTCCGGCCATAGCGGAGAAGATGGTTAGCACAGCCACCATACCATAATCCGTATCGGTTAGCAGCCGGGCAAGGAATATCCCGAAGACGAGGTTTAGCAGTTGCATAGCGCCATTGCCTATGCCACCCCACAATAACCCTTTGGCTGTTTTTTCTTTTAGTGACGTTTCTGTCATTGCTTGGCTGGTTTATGATTAAGATATCATTTAATTGCGTTTAATTCTCGGATAAATTGCTCGTAAATTAAGAACGTATCTCTCTTATTATTAGGTGATTACATTTTGAATGCGTTTAAATTGCGTTTAAATTGCGTTTAAATTATCCGTTTTAAGATGCCAATCCGAATATATGCCTCTGGATATGTTTTCAATCTTATCTTGTTTCCTGAGCTTCGTAAGCAGGTTTCTGACTTTTGAATGTTTCTGGCTTTCGCTCAATACATTCGGTAGCTTATTCCAAAGCAATTCTGTTATTTCTTTCTTTGTAAGCGTACCGTGCTCTCCGAGTGCTTTGAGAATCAGGTCACAATAATAACAATCTTCAAATCCTTTGTTGTTGGAGTAGGCTGTTTTCTGATCTAATTGTTGAGCAACCGGTTTTGCTATAAATAAGTTCGGCTTTCTGCCTTCAATCAGATTCTTTCTTCTGAGAAGACTGATTTCCTCGTTTGATATCGGACGATTTAATTGTATACGGTTAAGGGCCTCTACCTCCACTAATGTCAAATCTTGTTTTTGAGCTAATATATTGGCATATTCCATATTCAGAATCTTTCCGATAATAGTGACTTGCACCCTGTCTCTATCAATGATATAGTCGGGCAAAGGAAAGAGGCGTTGACGTTGAAAATTGAACATTTTCCGTATTCCGCTACCTATTGTGTCCACCATTTGTAGCCCTACCATTGCACGAGCCAGGAAGGGATTTCGATAAACTTCTTCCGGTGCGTTGTCCTTCAATACATTACTGATTGTGCGGGGAATGAAACTTCCTTTATTGGTAAATACAAGTTTGTCTTCATACTCTACTACATTGATTTGTCCACCTAATGTATAGTCTTGGTGTGCAACGGCATTATTAATCGCTTCTCGAATGACATACGGTTCATACGTATCTACTTCCTCGGGGAATAGGGTGCGGAACTCAGGGTTGATATACCGATACTTTAGATTACGTATTTTCTGGTAAATCTCTTCAATGGAGATGATGAACGGACAACTTTTAATCTCGTAATCCCGCTCTGTCCCTTGCGAGTCTTTGAGTATCCAGCGTATTTTGGCTACTGCCGGCGAAATGAGTACTTCACTCTCTCCTTTCCCTAACAAGACAATGGCTGCATTGGTTATTTTACCTTTTATAGTCAGTTTAGCCTTGTTCAAAAAGGTGACATCATCCCATTCTGCTATTTCAGCAGCATTCTTTTTATTCTTCGCAATGTATAGTGAGCGTGCAATGGAGATAGCTCTAGGATCTAAATCATCCAAAGTCGCTTCTTTTACAATTTGAGCACTCCAATCGGACTGATGGCTTTGATTGCGAATAGATTCTAATTCATGTAGGCTCAAGGCTACCAATGATTCACCGTCGCGACCATAGTAATGCCCTTTATAAGAAGTCGGAATACCTTTGGGAGCTGCCGGTATCTGAAACATGATAACTCTTTTCCCTTGATACACAACTTCGTGTATTTCCGTAAAGGTGATGCCACAGTTAGTCCCTTCGGCTATTTCCCTTTTCAGAGCATCAAGCGAAGGACGTGTTGGTTTATATAAACTGCCTAAGATAGCATGGGTTTTATCATGAATGCCGAATAACAACCAGGCAAATTCTTCTTGGCGAAGATTGGCTTCGTTGCTAAGAGCTGAGAAGTATTCTCCCAACTTGAGTGTATCGAATCCATTCTGAGCTTTTTTGAATTCTACGACTTCATTTTCTCCCGGCAAGTGGATGAAATCCTCCAAAAGCTTTATGAGTTCTTGAGTTGTCATTCGGCATTAAGATTATTATTTACTTCACTTCACTACCCGGCTTCACTTCCTTCATCGTAGTAACCACAGAGAGCGAACCGTCAAAGTTCTCGGCAGAGAGGATCATACCTTCGCTGACGATGCCTTTCAGCTTACGCGGAGCAAGATTGGCAATGAAGCATACTTGCTTGCCTACCAGTTCTTCCGGATTGTAGTGCTGTGCGATACCACTGACGATAGTACGGTTTTCCAGTCCGTCGGCAATCTTGAATTGCAGTAATTTATCGGCTTTGGGGACTTTCTGGCATTCCAATACGGTGCCCACGCGAATATCCAGCTTCATGAAGTCATCGAATTCGATATTCGGGCGGATAGGATTAGCTTTGTAGTTGGCTTCCTCATTAGCCTTTTTCGTATCAAGCAACTTCTGTACCTGTGCTTCAATAACGCTGTCTTCTATCTTCTCGAAGAGCAATTCAGGAGTAGCCAACTGGTGTCCGGCCGGCAATAAATTAGTGCTGCCCAAAGTAGCCCAGTCGAAGCTGTCCATGTTCAGCATCTTACGTAGTTTCTCGCTGCTGAACGGCAGGAATGGTTCGAATGCAATGGCAAGGTTGGCAACCAGTTGCAGAGAGATGTTCAGGATAGTAGCTACACGATCCATATTCGTTTTGGCGATCTTCCAAGGTTCGGTATCTGCCAGATATTTGTTTCCGATGCGGGCCAGGTTCATGGCTTCCTTCTGTGCATCACGGAACTTGAATACATCCAGTAACTTTTCTACTTCTGTTTTTACATCAGAGAATTCTTTCAGTGTTTCGCGGTCGTAGTCCGTAAGTTCACCGGCAGCGGGTACTACACCATCGAAATACTTCTTGGTGAGTTGCAGGGCACGGTTCACGAAGTTACCGTAAACGGCTACCAATTCATTGTTATTGCGTGCCTGGAAATCTTTCCAGGTGAAATCATTGTCTTTAGTTTCAGGCGCATTGGCTGTCAGCACATAGCGAAGTACATCCTGCTTGCCGGGGAAGTCTACCAGGTATTCGTGCAACCATACGGCCCAATTGCGTGAAGTCGAAATCTTGTCGCCTTCCAGGTTCAGGAATTCATTACTCGGTACGTTATCAGGCAGAATAAAGCTGCCTTCCGCTTTCAGCATGGCAGGAAATACGATGCAGTGAAATACGATATTATCTTTACCGATAAAGTGAATCAGGCGGGTTTCGGGATCTTTCCACCAGGTTTCCCAAGTGTCGGGCAGCAACTCTTTTGTGTTACTGATGTAGCCGATAGGGGCATCAAACCATACATACAGCACCTTTCCTTCCGCACCTTCTACGGGTACAGGAATCCCCCAATCAAGGTCACGGCTTACTGCACGGGGTTGCAGGCCCATGTCAAGCCAGCTTTTACACTGACCGTATACATTGGGGCGCCATTCTTTATGATCTTCCAGAATCCATTGGCGTAACCAGCTTTCGTGTTGGTCAAGCGGCAGATACCAATGCTTCGTTTCGCGCATTACGGGCTTGCTTCCACTGATGGCACTTTTCGGATTAATCAGGTCTGTGGGGCTGAGGCTCGTACCGCACTTCTCGCATTGATCGCCGTAGGCACCTTCTGCATGGCAGTGGGGACATTCGCCTGTGATATAGCGGTCGGCAAGGAAAGTCTTGGCTTCCTCGTCGTAATACTGCATACTTGTTTTTTCGATAAAATCGCCTTTGTCGTACAGCTTACGGAAGAATTCCGAAGCGGTGTCGTGATGAGTTTTTGAACTTGTGCGGCTATATACATCAAATGAGATGCCGAACTCTTTAAAAGACTCTTTGATGAGCGTGTGATATCGGTCTACTATATCTTGCGGGGTTACACCTTCTTTCTTGGCGCGTATCGTGATGGGTACTCCGTGTTCGTCCGAACCTCCGATAAAGATTACATCTTCCTTTTTCAGTCTCAGATAGCGGACGTAGATATCAGCGGGTACATAAACTCCTGCCAAGTGTCCGATATGAACGGGGCCGTTAGCGTAGGGCAATGCCGACGTAACGGTAGTGCGTTTGAATTTCTTTTCCATTGTGATATATGTATCTCTTTTGTTATGAGCGCATTTTAGTGTGCAAAGATAACGGTTTTCCACTCAAAGAAAAAGAGAAGACAATGAAATGTCCAATGATGTATTCAAAAAGATTCAGAAATTGTGTATCGGTTATTGATTGCAATACCGTAAAATCGCTTTTTCTATTTCGGTTTTCTTCTTTTCATCTTTTACAAAATCACTTATTAAATATATATGAGTGGTAGAATTCCCAATTCCGATTAAACTTCCCACTTGATTATTAATTCCTTTAAACCATTTATCATAGCCTATAATTTTATCACCTTCAGTGACAATATACCACGGGTTGCCTCCATTTGTTTTAAAATGAATATTCTTCTATTGCAGAATATGGAAATAGTTTTATTGGTTCCTGCTTTACATACTCATATCCATCATCTTTCAATAGACGTTCTACATCAATAACTTTTTCTTTTACATTGGCATATCCCTTTATGGTACTCTTTTTACAGTCAAATCCTCTGCCCAATAAGTCTATGTAATCATAGGTTTTATCGCTCGTTACAGTTTCTATAAATACTTTTATATCAACAGGATCTTTCTCTACTACTATCGGCGGATCGATTTCTGGTTCTGGTTCCGGTTCCGAAAAATCACATCCGCTCCAAAGCAGTAAAGTACCCAAAGTAAAGAGTAGTTCAGTCTCATCGAGCTCCCCCCTTCTATATCATATCCTTCATCAGTAGAAGCTATGCTATTGATGTTGTATTCGTTGTCAATACCCTTCATCCTCAGCCAGTAAGCCTTAGGAGGAGGGGCTGATCTTGTTGTTTTAAGTAAATCTAAGTTTAAAACAGTGTCCAGCGCATACAACGCAGAATAGTCGCTTTCTCCGATATCGTAAACTTCCGTAACTTCGTTGCCGCCATCGTCCTTATAGGCAAGTGAGAGGCGGTATTTCTTCTCGGATTTGTATATCGAATATAATCCTTTTCCAATGTTCACATCTTGAATGGTTACGCGAAATGAGCGCTTTTCATTCTCTTTGAACCATAAAAAGCCGCCTTCTTTCAACAAAGGGTGATTGCTTTCCCGTATGATTGTCCCGATTTCATTGTCTGCAACTTCTGCTTTTATCATAATACTGGTGCGGCAAACGTTGTCTGTTACTTCAATTGTTGCTTTACCTTTCTGAATCGGGTTTATGACTATGCTACCATACTCCCCGTTTCCATAGGCTATATATATATCAGCAATATCAGGGTTCAGGTTGTTTATGCTATAATCCTTATTACCGATTAATATTCCTATTCTTACTCCAAATGATCTTGCTATTTTTATATCTTGTTTTTCAACAGTGAAATCAAGATCGTATTCATCGGATGAGCAAGAATACAAGACCGATATTAATGTCAGAAAAAGGAAATGCAATACTTTCATAATATTTAGTGTGTGTAAAGTTTGTATAGGTTGACGTTTGCTCTACATAATAAAGTATTCGTAAATGTATAAAATTAATTCGTATAAAGTTTGAATTTAGGGCTTATTTCTAAGTTCAGATTTTTTTGATTCTGAGTTTGTCTAAGGATTTCTCTCCCTGTTCTTTTAAGGAACATATGGGTTGTGTAACAAAAAAGAACAAGGGAGAATCCTTCGGATATAGTTTTTGGAAAAAATGAAACAGTTCATAAATTGTTTCTTTTGATATCTGTAGAATCATAATATAAAGAAAGCTATGGTTTACTTGCGAACAAGAAAGAAATCGGTAGCTGTCATCATTTCTATTTCACATGTATTGAGGTAAACGTTTGCAATCGTCTGAATGATATTCTGTTCATTTTGTATTTGCTGGTCCATAACTTCCTCCAACTCATTGAAAATGATGCGTTGTGACTGGAACAAGTTCCGTTTCACATTCTCTTCCTTTTGTAGCAGTTGTTTTTGGTTGAGAAGATAGTCGTACGTCTTATGGTTCAGTCTGAGTGTTGATATTAGATTCAAGAGTTCAATCTTTTGGCTGTCCATGTATTTTTGTTTGCTTATTACCAGTTTCTCATAATTCAGCTTGGCGTTTTCGTACTCTTTCTTTTGTGATACCCATCCGGTTATTGGAAATGAGAAGTTCAGGCTGGCGTTATAGTCCGTAATTTTGCTTTCGGAGAGTCGTTTGAAATCATTGGCGGAAGCACTCATACCTATTCCCATAGAGAGTGAGGCACTTCCCCAACGTTTACGTTTCAATTGGGAGGTTGCTCGTTCTTGAGACAATAGCTGTACTTTATATAAGTTCTCAATTTTATCGCTCATTCGAGAAAGTGCGAGTTCTGTATTGATAGTGAAAACAGGGAAATCAGGGTAAATAAAATTTGTTCCGGAGGTAGTAAAACAAAGGCCTGTCTCCATATTCAGTAGTTCAAAAAGTTTGTTCAATTCTTCTTTATTGCCTTCAGTCTGGTTTGCTATGCTTGCAATCTTGATTGCCATACTTTCCAAGTCTGTTTCCAGCATCTTTCCGGCAGCATAAGCTGCTTTGCTTAGTTCATACAACTTCTGCAATGATTCTGTTTGGCGTGCCAGTTGCACTATTTCTGTTTTCTTCGCAACGATTTCAAAGAATAATTGTAGAGTATTGTATTTTAGTTCAAAGAGACTTTCTGTCTGTTCCAATTCAGCTTTCGTCCGGTTGGCTTTGATTATTCGTCGGTTCCATTTATTGACGGAGAAGAAATCGAGTGGTTGATTGTAAGAGAGGTGATAATAATTCAAGGAATAAGATGTCAGCAGATTATCGTCACGGTTATTTCTGTATATAGACAGATTACTGTTCAAAGAGAATTGGCCTCCGGTCCATTCCAATGGCACGTTTGCATTGAGTGAAAGATTGCCTTGCAGATTATCCACTTCCAGATACTTGATGCTACCGTCTGCTTGCGAGACGGGCGATATTGTTTTTGAGTATGATGGTCCTGAAAAGGCCATCGAAACAGAGGGAAGAAGGGATGCCATGTTTATTTCATAAGTGCGACGGTCTATTTCTGACTGTATTTTTTGTAATCTGTATTCAGGCGAGTTGCACATCACCTTATCAAGTATATCGTTGAGGGTATAAGAGCACTGTGCACTGCTCCGGGTTATGGGCAGCAAGAGTAAAAGAATACAAAAGTAGTACCGGTTATGAGATAACTGCGTTCTTATAACCGGTATTATATAGTTTAGACCTAATTTATATATCATTTCAACAAGGCTCCTAATAGCAATGCAAGTAAAAAGCAATACACAGGGAAAAGCGCATGAGTAAACATGAATCTCGGTAAGAGTGCCCTTCGTCTCATACGATGCTCTTCATCGGATAAAGCTCTCGCTTCTTCAATCAAACGTTTTATTATACCTTTTTCATAAATCACACCGACTATGCAAAAAGAGATTATAGCACATACTGCCAATATCAGATAAGTGATGTTTTTAGGTATGGGATGATACACGTGGGCATAAGTATAAATAGGTATGACAGCGATGAAGGCCAATTGTGATCCAAGACAAATGACAAGCGTAATAAATACGTTAACCGTTTCGTTATCTGCAACTCTTCCCAACCGGTTTCCGGTCAGTATTCCCCGTATCCATGTCTCTATGTATTTAAGGATGAATGTATCCATAAAAATAATTTTTAGTTATTAATATTGCCCGTTGTTGACAACTTGCATTCTGTAACTGGTTATAATGGCCTTTATGAACGGTGTTATATAACTTAATGCGAATTTGTACAGTATTTTAACAAGATATCAAACAATACTGTTGCTAACATACAATACCCGGGAAAAAGCGCATATGCAAAAATAAATCTTAGCATAAGAGATTTTCGTCTGATGCGATGTTCTTCATCGGATAAAGCTCTTGCTTCTTCAATTAAATGTTTTATTACACCTTTTTCATAAATTATACCGACTATGCAGAAAGAGATAATAGCACATATTGCTATTATCAGATAAATGATACTTTTAGGTAAGGGATGATACAGTTTGGCATGAATATAAACAGGTACGGCAGCGATAAAGACCAATTGCGAGCCAAGACAAATGACAAGTGTGATAAATACGTTCACTGTCTCATTTCCTGTAACTCTCCCTAACCGATTTCCAGTCAGTATTATCCGTGCCAATGTCTTTGTATATTTGAAAATGAATGTATCCATAAAGATAATTTTTGATTATTAGTATTGTCCATTGTGGGAACCAGCGCCCTGTCCTCTTCCCTGATCCCCAGGGACAGCATTTGCTACAGCTGCAACAACAAAGGACACTGCGCCCAATGGAGGTACCCATATGCCTGCCCAACCTAGTACTGTTGCACCAAAATTGACCCAATCACGTGGGCTTCTCTCTCCATCATTCAAGCCTATAATTACAGATATGGTAGAGTAGCCTAAAGCATATCTACTTAGCCAAGTGCCTATTGTCCCCAAAAGACCACTGTTGCCTTTTAAAGTTTCTAACACATCACTCGTAAAACCCGTAGCATCTCCTACTTGAGCCAAATTGCTTAATAGCTCTGAAGATAATGTAACATTTACATCTCCATTCTGCAAGCTGTCAACAAACTGTCTCCCTGTTTCTATGTTGTCTTCTACAGAAGTGCTATTTTCATTACTACCACTACCGCCATTATATGGATCATGATCATCACGATAGTCATCATCATAGTCACTGGCATAATCATCATCAGGATAGCCTTGCCCCCAATCATCTATATTCCAATCATAGTCTTCATAATAACCTCCATCCGGAGTTATCACTATTTGATCCAAAAAACCATTAATGTCTCCGCTTCCATCGACATAATATTCTACGTAGTCATAATCCCCACTGCCGCAACCTCTGTTCTTCAGTTTCTCTGCCTGAAGCATCAATAGAATCGGAGAAACAAGTGCTGTCTCTCCCAATCCACTTTTCTGTTCTAATAAATCTTTCATAATCTACTGCATTTAAAGTTTATAATAAAGTTACTTTATATTCGATGATATGATATTCAGTATCTGCATTAACAGATTCTTTTTCTTGACGATAATCTCTACCTGTCCAGTCATGCCATGCACAAATTGGAATTTGCCATGAAAGTTGGGTTGCTTGTCGAAATCAATACGGGCTTTGGCTGAGTGAAAGCTTTCTCCATCCTGCACAATATATACCGAAGAAGAGATGTCTGATATATGTCCGGCCAAATAACCGTTTTGGGATTTCGGATAGCTATCCAGATAGATTTTTATTGGGATATTATCTTGTATTTCACCTGCTTCCTTGGAAGTGAACAGCATTTGTCCCATGATATTTTTATTTGTGGGCAAAACACGGAGCACTGGTGAATCTTGTGTCACGATTTGCCGGTCTTCAACGGAGGTGACTATTTCGAGCATTCCGTCAATGGGAGAGGTAATGACATATTGTTTGCGCCAAGTCTCTATATCATTCTGCAACATGGAAATGGCTTGTTCCACTTCTTGTTGCAGCGTTTCTGTGCTGTTGGTATTGTCGATAGTTAGTTCCTGTAATTTAAGTTCTTTGGCGATTTTCTCTTTTTGGTATGCTAATAACGTGTTTTTTGCATTAACGTGCTGTCCTTGTTGAGCCAGTAACGTTTTATACGAACGGTCGAAGTCAGTTTTCGTTATGGCATTTTTGCTGTATAACAAGGAATCTTCTTTAAAACCGTGTAGGGTTACTTTCAGGCTCGCTTGTTCTATTTCCAGAAGGTCTGTCTGTAGGTTGATTTGTTCTTTTAAAGTAGCTATTTCTGTCTCCAATTGCCGTTTGCTTTCTTCAAACAAACTTTTGTCGTGGAATGTCATGTATTTGTATATGGCCGACCGGAGAGTCATGCAAGAGTTGTTTAACATCCCAAGCCCTTTCACCGTTTCATTGTTACTCAATGTTTTGTAGATGTAGGAATACTCTCTTTCTCCCAAAAGCACAGCCAAGCTATCCATAGTATGATAATCTGCCGAATTGGATATATAGGCGATGTCTTGTGACGAACAAACCGAATCATTGGTATATTTTAGTAGCATTAGTTTGCCTGTATGTGGAGCAAGAAGTTCGAACGGTTGGTTATGTGCTATTAACCGGATGTTGCCGGTCACGACATCCGGCTGTTTTATAAGTAAGAATCCGGCTAACACAATCACAAAAAGTACGGTCACTGCCCAGACAAAAAGATTGGCGGATTTTGTCGGCATGTTTTCTATGTAGTCTTCTGTTGTTGTCATGCTTTCATGGTTTCTTGAATAGGAAATAATGAACTGTAGTAACTACGGCGTGTCAGAAGTTCTTCATGAGTGCCGCAATCTACGATATGTCCTTTCTCTAAAACAAGGATAATGTCGGAATCTGCCAGCGCAGCTCCCCGGTGGCTTACATATATCCTAAGAGCATCTTTCTTTTGTCTGTCGATTTTCTCAATGATTTTCTTCTCAAATTCGGTACTAAGCCCATTCGCCATCTCGTCAAAGAGATAAACATCCGCCTCCTTATAAAGAGCTCTTGCGATTAGGAGCCTTTGTTTCTGTCCATTACTCAATTTCCGGTGTCCGCTTCCTATCTTTGTACGATAGCCGTCGGGCATCATTTCAATCTCCCTGCGTATGGAAGCGTTTTCTACGGCATGAATCAGGCGTGGCTCATCAAAATCCTCTTTTCCGATTATATTCTCAAGAATGGTTCCGTCCATCAATGTGTTTTCTTGAAGTAGGACACTGAAATTATTATTTCTTAATGTCCGCCAGTTCAATGCCTTGGCATTGGAAGTACCTAGGTAATATTCTCCAGCAAGAGGCGTAAGCAGTCCGCACAAAATCTTTAGTATGGTGGATTTCCCGCACCCGCTTTGTCCTACGATGCTGACTTTCTGCCCAAGTTGCAAACGTAAAGAGACATTTCTTAAAGCCATTGTTCCGTCAATGTATTTAAAAGAAACATTATCGAGCAATAGTGATTTAAATAATGGAATGAAAGAAGCGTTTTCCTTTTCTTTGCTAACCTCTTCCTCTTGTTTGTTGAAGGCTATTATGCGCTGTAGACTTATGACTGCCAACTGTGTCTGGTCAAGAAAATACGCCAGCTTTGTCAGCGGACTGCTGACCATGCCGAGAATATACTGGACGGCAAACAAACTGCCCAATGTTATTTCTCCCTGCAAGACATAATAACATGCTATATATGTTAAAGCTATGTCTTTGCCTTGTGAAATGATATTTGCTCCTACGTCCTGCGTTTGCGAAAAATTCAGGAAACGGATGTTCTGCTTGTGTTGTGCCACAATGATGTTACGCCATTTATTCCCGAACATTGTATCAAGGCCGAAGGATTTGATGTCGAATATGCAACGATGGATATCAATAACATGTTTGTTGCCGGCTGCCTGCAGATCCCAAAAGTTGAGGTCTATCTTTTTTCGTTCTTTCAGAAACAGGCAAGTCCACCCGATATATAGAACGGAACATCCCAGTGTGACCCAAAATAGAATACGGCTGAAATACAGCAATACAAGGGAAAAGATAATCAGGAATAGGAGTGCTACAATAGATGAAAAGAAGGTACCGACAATGTAGCCTTGGATACGCTCGCTGTCTCTTACACGCTGTACCAGATCGCCAACATTGGATTGCGCAAAATACTGGACAGGCAGACGGAGAACCTTCTCTACGTATTGATTGAGCATAGTTACTTTTACGCGGTTCGTGATGTGCGTAACCAGATAAGTCTGTGTGAAGTTTCCTATTATGGTCGTAAGAATCAACAATGCATTTCCTATCAGTAGCAGCAATAGGAAATCAAAAGATGAAGTGGTTACTCCTTTGTCAATAATGGTTCGGGCTATAAACGGAATCAAGAGTTGAGCTACACAAACAATTAGGATAACGAACAGAAGCTTAGGCACATATTTCTTGTATGGTGTAAAATATTCAAGCAATATACTGAAAATTTGCAGAGTACTATCCCTATTGGATTTGATATTCGCAAAGTCGGGTGTAGTAGTACATCTTATAGCCACAAAATTTTCTTCTTTTATCCGTTGTAATAACTCCTCTTTACTGAATTTTAGTTTTCCTCTTTTAGGGTCGGCAATAAAGTAACGGTCTCCCTTAATGCGGTAGCACACCACGTAATGCTCATTGAACAGCAAGACTACCGGTAATTCTATTTCTTTCAGAGCATCTATATTGACGGTATAAGATGTTGCTTGTAAACCGAAGTTTGAGGATGCCTGGTAAAAGTCTTGTATAGACCAGCCGGAGGCAATGCAAGGCACTTTTTCGGTAATGTTCCATACTTGGACATGTTTTCCGAACAAGCCCAAGAGGATTCGTAGAGCGGTTGGCCCGCAGTCCGTATTTGATGTCTGTCTGTAGAAATGGGGAGTTGTTGCCATAGTTCGGATTTATTTCTTCATGACAATGTATGTGACCAAAGCTTTCTCTGTGATAAAGAACATATCCAATATAATGTCCGTCAATTTAAAGAAAACATAGAACAACTGTTCCTTTTGAGTAGAATAAAAACCTGAATAAGAGGCTGTGTTTAGGCAGCTTCCATTATCTATATAATATTGTTCTATCTCGGATAGTAAGGTGGATAATTCTGTATGAAGCGGCAAGACTGTTCGTTTGTCTTTGTAAGAAGACTCATATTCTTTCAGAATAGCTACTCTCTTTATTTCAGCTATGTATTCGAGATTACTTGTGGGCAACATTTTGTTCAAGTGTGTTTTTATGTAAATATCAAAAATCATGTTCCAAAAGTTAGTCCATTCGCCCTTTTCCTGCAAAGAAGCCAGGCATTCATAATGTTCAAGGATATAAGTTACTTTCTGAATATCTTCTGTTAGTAGTGCATCGAATATATTTTGTTTGTACATCCGGTGTATATTACATAGGCATTTGCTGACTTTTTCTTGAATTTCGTCTCCACCGAATGTCTCTATGGGACTTATATTTAATGGGTATTGCCAGTTATCCAGCAATCCGCTGTGTACGGAGTCAGGGCTTTTCAAATGGAAGAGTCTGATTTTAGGCAGAATATACTCGTCGAATGTGTATTGTCCAGCCTCAATAATGATGTATGCTCCTGGAGGATACAGTCCATTAGCGGGATAGATAAAAGACAGGCATTGAATATCCTTTATATGTTTATAGAGGAAAGAACAGAACTTTTCTGTCAGTATGCGTAGCTCTTTGCATTCTGTATCTTTGGAACAAGGTTGTATGTGAACAGTCAGCCTGCTTTCGTTACATACCTCTTTGTAATTGCGTGTTGAACCAAAATGCAATTCTCCACCACAATGTAGGAGAGTTCGTTTGAGAAAACCGAGTACTTTGGTTTTATCATGACTTTGGAAGAAACTTTCCAACGAAGATATATATTGTTTATGGAAGTCCTCATCCTTACATTTTATTTCTCTTGAAGCAGATTTCCCTTCATAATCCCATAAGCCTTTCTTGAATAGAAACAACTTTAAGACAGTGTTGTATGCATTCAGCGTAGTAAAAACCTGTTCTTCAAAACTGTCTGTGCCCTCTATATCTTCAATGCAAGATGTTGCTCGTGTTCTTAGACGGTCAATTACTTCTTTTTGTGCTGGCATGGGACCTCTCTCGTATAGCGTGCTGCATTGTTGCTTCAAGTGTCTAAGCAGATGATTCCTGTCACGCAGAATCAGTCCTTTTGCCAGCATGGAGATGATGGCTCCTCTGCCTTTTGCTACATCACGATATATCACGCCATCTATATCGTAAAGAGGGAGCACTATTACTTGCATTTTCAAACCGTTGTAGTCATAAGACTCCACGAAAGAATCCCGATGCCAGTTGGAGATTAGAATGATGTCAAGATCAGAACTTTCATTGAAGAATGGCGTATTGAAACTTCCGGTGAGTAGTACGTGGGGAGTTCCCGGAAAATATTCATTAACGAACAATTTTATATTGTCAATATAATATTGATTTGGTTTCATATCCTTTGCTTGTCTATAGATATCGGCTCAAATTTATAAGCAAAAAACAAGGTGTAAAACTGTCTGCTAATTGCTTATGCTTTCATTTTGGCCTTCTCTCTTACTTATAAGTGCAAACTGTTCATGTGCATAGATGTGAACTTTTGCTTATTTCTGAGAAAATTACCATATTTCAGATGAAAGAAAATAAGAGCGTTGACTTAATTATTAGGCTATATATTAGAAAATGTGTTGAATTTCCTTTTTGATTCAGTTTAGTATAATTTGTATCATGTTTTGTAGAGTTTATGGAATTACTTCATAGTCTTTAACTCAACTTTCAAAAGCTCTCAAGCCATGAGAAAATCCTTTCGGCAGTCCATTGTTAATGAAACTATTGTAAAATATTGAAATATCCATAAAGATATTTATTCTCATGAGTTAGTTCTATCAGAAACTCCCCTACGTTCATATTGTCTATTGTGAAAGAGTATCGTTGGGTATTTGATATAGTGACTGTGCTGGAATAAAGAATCATTCCTGTTGTATCTCTCACTGTGATATGAAGATTTTCTAAAACAATATTTGAATATATATGGAATATATTATTGTCATGTGTTATAGTTGGAATACAAAATGTAGAACGTATTTCTTCATGCCACAGTGCTTTGTTCGTTTCTATCTTTTTTTCCTCTGCAAAAGACATGGAAGTTGACATTGTCAAAGCGAAAAATATAACTATAAAATGTTTCATATATTTTTTTTGTTAAGATTTGGTTGCAAAGAAACTGACTCTTTTTAGAAAAGTGTCTTTTTGTTGTACGAATTTTGTACGATCCTTTAGAAATTTCGAATAAATTCATCCCATAATTCAGGATTACCGTGCTGATTATGAGTTCTTTCGTACATTCTTTTGCGAATGGACGTCAATGTCTGTTTAGCACATGGGATAAGAGGGGCAATTTTACTCGGCCTCAGATTGATTTTAATAAGTAAACAGATACGTATTTCTCTTTCACTAAATGGATAAAGAACGTAAAGTCGTGCTGTAAAACGGTTGTATGTCTTATCTATTTCCTCAGAGAGGGTATCCCAATCTTCTGCTTTTATTTTTGAATCTTCGTTGGCTGAGTGAAATTTCTTATAAATATCAGATTCTTTTAATGCTGTTTCGGAAATTTGCAATGTTCTTTGTTTGGCCTCAACTTGTTTATTGGTATGTTCTAATAGTTCTTTTTGGGCGTTAATCAGATTTCGTTTCAATTCATTCTTCTCGTTTTCTGCTTGTTTCAGACTTTCTTCCAATTGGCAGAGTTGTTTTTTATTGTACTCTATATATTGAAGGCTTTCATGATATTGTTTTTCTTTATGTTCATTCAATAATCTCTGTTGTTCTTGTATTTTTTGTTTTTTACGTTTATTGTATTGTTGATAGATGATGATGAGTGTTATTGATAACATGATAGTTGAGATCAAAATTGTAAGCCAAAGTTCTTGTTTCTCATTTTCTTGCTGTAGTTCACGATTCTTTTCCTCTTTTAGTTGGTAATTGTACAGAGACTGCATTTTACGAATCGTTTCTGTATTGATAATTTCTTTAATAGAGTCGGTGTATATGAGATATTTATCAAAATACTCCATGGCTTCTTTGTATTGGCCTTTTTTACGGGCTATGTTTCCTAACTCTTTGTAGCTACCTTGTTTTTGGTAGAAATCGTTGAAACTTGCAGCTTTTGTATAATAAAAAATAGCAGAGTCTAATTGGTTGGTGCGATGGTAATAATCAGCTAATATAGCATAATGAGGAGCTAATCCTAAATCTTTTATATATTGATTGGAACGTTGAATGGCATCATTGGCCTCTGGATACATATCTAACTGGATATAAAGGCTGGATAATTCGCTTAGGACTATACCCATTAAATGTTCGCTATGCACTTGCTCAGCCTTTATGAAAGCTTCTTTATAATAATAGAGTGAACTGTCTGCACAATTGAGTGTGGTGAATGTTCGCCCTATATCTCTTAAATTGTAAATTACACCTATACTGTCATCGGCTAAAATATTGTATTGATAAGCTTTCCTGAGGACTTCTAAAGCCTCGTCATAGGTTTCCTGATATAAATATAACATTCCCGTTTGGCTGTAGATTCGGCTGATTAGCCTATAGTTTGTACAATCTTTTGCAGATTCAATAGCTTTGAAGAAATACTCCAATGCCTGCGGTGCATCTCCCAAATCCCTATATATTCGTCCGGCATAGTAGTATGCTTCCAGTAGGTGTTCTTTATCCTTTTTATTTTCATAATAGTGTAGTACTTCCAGTATCAAGCTATCGGAAGTATGTGTAATATACGCTTTGTCTTTGGCTTTTATAGTCAGCAGTTGATAATACATTTGTGTTTCTTTAGATTCTTGAGAAGTGCTATCCTTGAATTGTTCCAATAATACAATAGCACTGTCCGGACAAATATTTATAAGGGAGTCAGCAAGCTGTAATATATGAGGATAAGGTTTACTGTCACAGGAGAGGAAGTAAAGTGGTAAAAGAATGATTATTAGTAGTGGTTTAGGCCATTTCATACGCGTGTTGTTTTAGTTGTTAGTGTTATTAAATCGTACAAAGGTAATAAACTTTTTTGAAGTCGGGGAGTGAAATTCATTTTCTTTTTGATCTTCAGAGCCTCTGACAATAATTTTGGCGTTACAGCATTGATATTCACTGATTAATAATGCGAGTCAGTGTTTCGTGCCGGATGGCATCTATGCTTCTCAATGTCAGTAGCATAGGGACATGACACTTGGAAC
>OHQG01000438.1_pt1 | contig 22555 bp, 19 predicted proteins | sample 1577871 | NCBI WGS metagenome assembly OHQG01 (sample SAMEA3879604, study PRJEB24766) | human gut metagenome | biome: human-associated habitat; feature: feces | place: USA | collected 1985/1987
ACTTCAACTAGTTCTATATTCTGTATTGCCAGCACCTGCCGGACTTGCTCCGCCGCTGCCTTGTTTCCTCTATAGCTTAGGCCGATGGCGGCGTGTTTTTCATCCAAAAGACAAAAACTGCCTCCCTCCATCAATCCGTTTCCTTGAATAGTGTGCAGTATGGGCATGCCAATATTTGCCACGGTACGGGTAACATACGCCTCTTCGCCTCGGCGTCCAGTGCCATATTTTTCCCCTACGATACCCATCCTCGTGATGATGATACCTCCATTTATCACGATGCCGTTATCCCGCACGTTTATCGCGTCAGGGTCGGTCGGACTCCCATCCATATATACTACTTTGATATCCTCTGCTTCAAGGGTTCGTATCAGCGCGTCATGCTCTTCCTGCATAGCTGCGATGTCGGGGGCTTTGTCTGAGCGGAAGTACCATTGGTTTTCTTTGTCGATAAGGGCTTCTATCTGAGGATCATATTTATCCTCAGTAATTACACCAAGCTCTTTTCCGGGACGATGGACCAATATTGTCCTAATTTGGTCAACGTCATTTTTTACACCCCATTGAGATCCCCATACCCGTAGCTGCTCTTCATGTTCATGAAAGGCAGGTTCCGCTTTTGGTGTCATTTGGGAAAGTACCATATGATAATACTGACTGCTATTATTAAAAGGTCCCATGTCACGCCTCCTGATCAATTATTTTGATAGGTTAAATAACGCCACGCGGTCATTGCATGTACTTTAGAAACAAGAGGAAGTTCTTCGGCCATAATATATTCATTCGGCGACCCCATATTGTGATGATTCGGTCCGTATGTTATGGCTGGGATACCTTTTGCTCTCCATAAAACTGCCTCCGTGCCTCCAAGGCTATAGTTTTCAAATACAGGATGGGCGCATACCTCGCAGGCAGTCGCTTTTGCAATTTTAACAAGCGGTTCTTCCACGGAGGTAATATGAGCGTCGCTGCTTTTGATGATTTTATAGTCTGAGTTTGAATGTTTTCTTATTTTATCGTCCAGCCATTTTTCAACAAAACGGCATGTCACCCCTGGTGGAAAACGGAAGTCAATCTCTGCCTGACAACGTTCTGGCACCATATTGACCATGATTCCGCCTGTTATAGTTCCAATATTGAGTGTAGGCCTAAGAGCTTTGTCCATAGCCCCTTCGCACAGGACCCTATCGTAGGAAGTTCTTGCTCTTTCCATAAATAACCGGACCTCTTTATCTATTTCCGGTGCCTCGTTTTCGAAAGATAGCAACGATTCTAAAATATACACCATGTCGGTGATCGCGTTTGTTTTTAGCCCAGAGTAGGCTCCGTGTCCGCCGGCAGTGTTCACCGTTATCCGGGCCTGGAAGATCCCTTTTTCTCCGATTCTGATATGTTCTACGGAAGATGGCTCTCCGTTTATCAACGCATCACCGTACAATTCAGGATAGTGTTTCAGCAGATAATTTGTTCCCCATGGACCGTTAACCTCTTCGTCAGATACACAGGTAAATGAAATCTTTCCAGGCAGCGTATCTTTTAACTGGTTTAAAATAAGTGCCGCCGTCATGCTGGCTGCGATGCCACCCTTCATGTCGGCGGCACCCCTTCCGTATAGTTTCCCATCTTTAATTTCTCCGCTAAATGGATCAACGCTCCATTTAGATATATCACCTACGGGAAAGGTATCAATATGCCCGTTGAATATAAGGTGTTTTCCACTGCGTGACCCTCTGATCGTAGCTACAACGTTTGGCTTCTCTGGGTGCGGGGAGATAACGTTATTCTCTATACCATGTTTTGTGAAGAATTTTTGTATGTATGACGCTACCGCGCGTGTGTCGCCGGCGGGATCTTCGGAGGGGCATTTTATCAATTCGCGGCAAATCTCTATCGACATACCTGCTTGTTGCTTGATTAGGGCTGTAATTAAATTTTGCATAAAATTTCCCCTCCATCCGCTTTATTGTTTATTTTTTATAAGACTATCATACATTTTTTTATTGTCAATACTTTGTGTCCAAAAATATTATAAAAATCTTTGTTGCTTTTATAATATATTGGCAAAAAATATTATTATATCTATTGTTTATGCAGGTTAATTAGGGTGTTAATGAAAATTATAAAAACTATAAAGATTGACACTGATAGAAAATATGGTATTCTATATTTTGGATACAAAATATAGAAATTTACAAAATAATACATCTTCATGGATTCATATTCTTATGAAAGTTAAAAAATATTTATATATTATGGAGGGGGATTTATGAGAATAGCGGTTTTGATAAAACAGGTCCCAGATTCTGACGAAATAAAAATGGACCCAGATAAGGGAACAATGATCAGAGAGGGAAGTGGAAATATTGTCAACCCACTTGACCTGAATGCGCTGCAGGCGGCGCTTGATGTGAAAAAAAAATGCGGAGCGGATATCTCTGTTATTTCGATGGGGCCTAAACAGGCGGATATTGCTTTAAGAGAGGCTCTTGCTCTTGGCGCTGACAATGCATATCTCGTTTCTGACAGGTTTTTTGCTGGAGCAGACAGTTGGGCTACCGCTCTTGCTTTGGCTGTTACTATTATAAAAACAGGCCCTTACGATATTATTCTAGCCGGGGAAAAAGCAACAGACGGTGAGACTGGACAAGTTGGCCCGGAAATTGCCGCTATGCTGGATATTCCATGTGCGACGTATGTGAGTTTCATGGATATAGACGATATGTTTGTGACGGTAAAGCGTACGGTAGAAGATGGCATTGAGACACAAAGGCTTTATCTTCCTGCTCTTATTACGGTACTAAGTGATATAAACGATCCTGCTATGCCTACCTTGAGTGGTAAGAAACGGGCTCGAAGGTCCGATATCAGTGTTATATCTGCGGCAGATATCGACCTTTCCAGCGAAGAGGTTGGGCTTGCGGGTTCTCCTACCAGAGTTGTAAAAATCGAACATCCAAAGATTACGCGACATACGGAATTTTATTGTGGCAAGGATATAGAACACGGTATTGAGCATGTCATGAAAGTTCTTAAGGAATTGGCCATACTTTAGGAGTGGTATCATGTTGAGAGATAAAAGTTGCGTCGACGGTATTCTTGTTTGTGGTGAAATTCGTCAAAATAAGATCCATTCTGTTACCAAAGAATTGCTTGGAAAAGCGCGTGAAATTGCTGGTAAAATGGCGACCAGGGTAACGTGTCTTCTGATATGCGGACAGTTGGACGATATGCCGGAAGAGCTGTTCTGTTTCGGCGCGGAACGCGTTATTGTGGCTTCGCATGATAAATTAGAATATTTTAATCAGGAGATTACCGCGAAGATTTTATCTTATGTTGTTGAAAAGTACCTACCTGAGGTAATCCTTGCTCCTGCTACAACCTCAGGACGAACATATCTTCCATCTGTCGCTGCTATGCTGCATACTGGACTGACTGCGGATTGTACCAGTCTTGATATAGAGGATGGAAGTGGTCTGCTGCTGCAAACCAGGCCGGCAATAGGCGGAAATGTGATGGCTACAATAAAGACACCCAATCATGTGCCTCAAATGGCGACCGTTCGGCCTAAAACTTTTCGTATGCCTGAAAAACATGTGGATGGTAATGGTGAAATTATTTTTCTTGATATCCCGCCATCCTTACTGGAGAGTCGTATAGAAGTTATTGGTAAGGAATATGCCTCTGAAACGGTGTCCAACGTGCAGGATAAAGATGTGATTGTCTCTGGTGGTAAGGGGCTCAGGAAAGCGGAAAATTTTAATATGCTGCACGAACTTGCGGAGCTTCTTGGTGGAGGGGTAGGGGCTTCTCGGCCTACGGTTGAAGCAAAATGGATAGGATATCCCCATCAAATAGGACTTTCAGGCAGGGTGGTGTCTCCCAAATGTTATTTTGCTATAGGCATATCAGGTGCCATACAGCATCTTGCCGGAATGCAGACGGCACAGAAGATTATTGCTATCAATAAAGATCCAGAAGCGCCTATTTTTCAAATAGCGGATGTTGCTCTATGTGGAGATTTCAAAGATATCGTCCCTGTATTGATAAATAGGATTAGGCGGGAGGTTATCTGATATGATGACTGCCAAATTTGATTTTGCGCGTGTTACTCAGACAACGGTACGCGATCTAGTTGAAATTTTTGGTCCATCAGGAGTGTCTGTAGATAGGGAAAAGGTTACGGCATATTCAAAGGATGAAGTTGCGCTACATTTGTGGGATAAAGAATATACTGCTGATGTGGTATGTTTTGCCGAAAATACGGAACAGATATCTGATCTTATGAGGTATGCGAATGATAAAAAGATTCCTGTTACTCCGAGAGGGGCTGGTACAGGATTATCAGGGGGTGCTGTGCCCGCATTTTGTGGCATAGAACTTTCTTTGGAACGCATGAATAAAATATTGGAGTTCGATATGGAGAACCTGACGATTACCGTTGAACCAGGAGTAGTTACTGCTGAGATAAACAAAGCAGCTGCCGACCATGGTCTGCTCTATGCCGGTGACCCGTGCAGCGGTGATGCCTCTTTTATCGGTGGTAACGTGGCGGAAAATGCCGGCGGCAATAAGGTTGTAAAGTATGGTCCAACAGGTAATCATGTACTAGGTATGGAAGTTGTGTTGCCGGACGGATCCGTTACATGGTTTGGGGGCAAAAGAAGAAAAGATGTGACAGGATATGATTTCGTTCATCTGATGGTAGGGTCGGAGGGTACCCTTGGGATTGTTACAAAGATAATACTTAGACTTTTGCCCAGCTCATCTTTTGTTGTAGACCTTTTGGTCCCTTTTGCAGATGTCAAGAGCGCAATAAAAGCGGTCCCTGCGATAATGACAGAGGGCAAGAGTATCCCCAGTTCTATAGAATTTATCGATAAGCAGTCGATGTTGCTTACAGAGGAATATCTACGGACAAAATTTCCATTTTCGAACGAAGCTGATGCGCATTTGATATTACAGTATGAGGGAAATGAAAGAGAGCGTCTTGCTGATGAAATTGAGAAAATAGGGGATATATGTCTAAAGCAGGGGGCTTTGGAGGTATTCGTTGCGGATAACAGAACGGTGAAGGATAAGCTGTGGAAAGGGCGTAAAAGTGTTGCTGAAGCTGTATGGGCACATGCTCCAATTCAGGTGTCAAATGAGGATGTCGTCATTCCTGCAAGCGCTGTTGCAGATTTTATGCGGGAGTTGGATGACATATGTCACGGTGCGGGTGTGAAATATGCTGCTTATGGTCATCTTGGCGACGGTAATATGCATGTAACGTTATATCTGGAGGGGGAAACCCCTGGATGGCGCGAGATTATTGGGGACGTGCGGCAAAAGCTCTACACGATCGTTATAAAGCTTGAGGGGACGCTCACGGGAGAACATGGCGTGGGGTTGAAGCGTGCCGCGTATATTTCGCAATTTCTTGATGATGCTCAAATAGATTTGATACGCAGGGTAAAACTTGCCTTCGATCCAAACAATATACTCAATCCCGGTAAAATTGTTCCCTGGGAATAGGGTGTTGTATATTTAAAAAGTACATCCCATTTTTTATATCAAATTTATTATTGCAAAGGTACCTCTTTAATTGTAGGTGCCTTTGCTTTTTGTGATGGTGTGTTTGTTGGGTACGTTATTATGGTGGCTTCTAACTGCGGGAGTCCTTTTGTTTGATACGCTGGTGTTGTAGTAGTTCTGTAAAAGTATCCAATTTTCCAAATGAAACAACAATTTATTATATTGTGTCATTTTATTGTCAACTGTGAAAATATCTAGCTGATGCAGAAAAATAACTTGACATTTATAAAACATGAGGATATAGTGACGTTAACAAAAATAGCGGTGTAAAAGCAAGGGAATTTGGTTAAAAACCAAAGCGGCCCCGCCACTGTTGCCATGACGAAATCGCGGGATCACTGGACGTCTGTCTGGGAAGATGCGAAATTAGGATGAATGGAAGCCAGGAGACCTGCTTACACCGTCGAGGGATAAATCTGCGCGGGCGGATATTGTTTCGTGAGCCATCGTCTTTAGATTGTACGGCGGCCATGTGATGTTGTCTGTGCGGTGTTTTTCTTTGCAGGCGGCATTTTTTTTACCCTCCGCTTGCTGGCATCTGTTGGTCTTGTAACTTGACAATAAAATAATATAACCAATAAAAGTAAATAATAAATATTTACTACAGTATATTTTACTGTCATTAGAGTGGACTTTTAGTTGTAAGGGACAATGTTGTATCTGCTGAGTTAAATGTCCTAAAGAGAATATAAGATAACTATATTTTAAATTTTACTATAAATTCTGAAAATATTAGAAAAACAAAAAGAAAAGAGGATGAGGATTTGATCAGGCTGATTGAAAAGGGTGTCTATCTGTTTAACGGAAACGCGTTGGTGGAGGATGTTGAGAAAAAGGGGCTCACTGCGGTCAACGAGGAGATTCAGGCTGCTGGAATGAAGCCTCTGGAACGGCTGCCGGAGGACAGGGAGAGCGCCGCCGGAGGGACGATCGCGGCCAATATTATCGCGGCGCATAACGTCTCCGGCACGAAGAATAATTATCGCATACGCTTTGACAGCCTCGCCTCGCATGACATCACCTATGTGGGCATCATCCAGACCGCAATCGCCAGCGGCATGAAGCGCTTCCCGATCCCCTATGTCATGACTAACTGCCATAATTCACTCTGCGCCGTCGGCGGGACGATCAACGAGGACGATCATCTTTTCGGCCTCTCGGCCGCGAAGAGGTACGGCGGAGAGTTTGTCCCCGCGCATCTGGCGGTCATCCATTCCTATGTACGGGAGATGATGTCCGGCTGCGGACGGATGATCCTCGGCTCGGACAGCCATACGCGTTACGGTGCAATCGGCACCATGGCAATCGGCGAGGGCGGACCCGAACTAGTCAAACAGCTTTTGGGACGTACATACGATATTGCTTACCCCAAAGTCATTGCCGTCGAACTCAAAGGAAAAGTTCGTAAGGGCGTAGGTCCTCAGGACATCGCGCTTGCAATCATAGGAAAAGTTTTTGCGGACGGTTTCGTCAAGAACGCCGTGCTCGAATTCGTCGGCGACGGCATTGACGCGCTTTCCGTCGAATTCCGCAACGGTATCGACGTTATGACCACCGAAAGCGCCTGCCTGAGCTCTATATGGCGTACTGACGAAAAGGTGAGAGAATACCTCGCCGCATACGGCAGAGAAAACGAGTTCAGAATGCTTGCTCCCGAAGAAGGCGCGCTTTACGACGCGGGTATCGTCGTCGAACTCGACAAAGTCGAACCGATGATTGCGTTGCCTTTCCACCCCTCCAACGTTTACAAACTCGCGGACCTCATCGCAAACCCCGAAGAAATCCTTTCCAAGGTCGAGAAAGACGGTTGCAAGCTGCTCGGTCTTAAAGAAGGCGCGTTCCGTCTTACCGACAAAATCAAAGACGGCAAAATCGTGGTTTCGCAGGGCGTCATCGCAGGTTGCGCAGGCGGTATTTACGACAACGTTGCGACCGCCGCAAACATACTCAAAGGCAAGAACGTCGGCAGCGGTGCGTTCAACCTCACCGTATATCCCGGCAGTCAGCCCACCAACCTCGCTCTCGTCAAAAACGGAGTGGTTGCAAGCCTTATCGAAAGCGGTGCGGTGCTCAAACCCTGTTTCTGCGGTCCTTGTTTCGGAGCGGGCGACGTTCCGTGCAACAACGGCTTTTCCATCCGTCACACTACGCGTAACTTCGAAAGAAGAGAAGGTTCCAAGCCTTCCGAAGGTCAGATTGCGTCCGTCGCGCTTATGGACGCCCGTTCAATTGCGGCGACTGCGGCAAACGGCGGTGTGCTGACTTCCGCGCTCGGATACGATTACGACGAAGAATTCGCGCCTTTCAGATATTATCCGCAGGCTTACGATTCCAGAGTTTACAACGGTTTCGGCAAGGCTCAACCCGACGCCGAACTCGTGTACGGTCCGAACATTACGGATATTCCCGCAATCGAACCCTTGAAAGAAAACCTCGCACTCAAACTCTGTTCCGTTATCAACGACCCCGTGACCACCACGGACGAACTCATACCTTCGGGCGAAACTTCTTCCTACCGCAGCAATCCTCTCCGTCTTGCGGAATTTGCATTAAGTCGTAAAGACCCCGCATACGTCGGACGCTCCAAGAGCGTGCGCGACGGCGACAACGCCGATATAGCCGCCGCGGCAAAGGTTGCGGGCATAAAAGGCGAAATCGGTACGGGCAGCGCAGTGTTTGCAGTCAAACCCGGTGACGGCAGCGCACGCGAACAGGCGGCAAGTTGTCAGAGATTTTTGGGCGGCGGAGCAAACATCGCTCGCGAGTACGCCACAAAACGTTACCGCAGCAACCTTATCAACTGGGGTATGCTTCCTCTGCTCAACTCCGATACGGAGTTCGAACTCGGCGACATCGTGTTCATCGAGAACGTCAGAGAGTTCGTTGCAAGCGGCGCGGCAAGCGTAAACGCAAAACTCGTCCGCGACGGAAAGGTCAGCAACATCGAATTGCGTATGGACGCGCTCACCGACACCGAAAAACAGATTATTCTGGACGGTTGCCTGATAAATTACTACAAACACGACAGAGCCTGACAGGAGAGATAAAATGCCTATTACGCAATTTCTGGAACACAACGCCGACAATTTCGGCGACGAAGTGTGCCTTGTCGAGATAAACCCCGAACTTAAAGAAAAACACAAGATGACGTGGAAGGACTATTCGCTTGTCGAAGTCACTCCCGACGAAGAACACCGCAGAGAAATGACGTGGCGTCAGTTCGACGAAAGCGCGAACAGATTTGCCAACCTGCTGTTGTCGAAAGGTCTGCGCAGGGGAGAGAAAGTCGGCATTCTGCTGATGAACTGTCTCGAATGGCTGCCCATATACTTCGGCATTCTGAAAGCGGGCGGACTTGCCGTTCCTCTCAACTACCGTTATACCGCGGACGAAATCAAATATTGTCTCGACCTTGCCGACGTATCCGTTCTGGTGTTCGGCAAAGAGTTCATCGGACGTGTTGAGTCCGTTTTCGGCGAACTCGACAAAATCGAAGGTATGCTTTTCGTCGGCGAAGATTGCCCCACGTTTGCGGAGAGTTACGAAAAACTCATCGAAACGGCTTCTACCGCGCGTCCCGACGTCCGAATTTCCGACGAAGATTATTCCGCGATATACTTTTCTAGCGGAACGACGGGATTCCCGAAGGCAATTCTCCACCGCCACAAAGCACTCGTTCACGCGGCGAAAGTGGAGCAGAACCACCATTCTCAAACGCACGACGACGTCTTCCTTTGCATTCCTCCGCTTTATCATACGGGCGCGAAAATGCACTGGTTCGGCAGTCTGTTGAGCGGAAGCCGCGCCGTTTTGCTGAAAGGCGTGACGCCCAGATGGATTTTGCAGACCGCCTCCGACGAACAGGCGACCATCGTCTGGCTGCTCGTACCGTGGGCGCAGGATATACTCGACGCAATCGACAGCGGCGAAATCAACCTTGCCGATTACGATTTGTCCAAGTGGCGTCTTATGCACATCGGAGCGCAACCCGTTCCGCCCAGCCTTATACAGCGTTGGAAAAAGGTGTTCCCGAACCATCAGTACGACACCAACTACGGACTGAGCGAAAGCATAGGTCCCGGTTGCGTACATCTCGGAGTGGAAAACATCGATAAAGTCGGCGCAATAGGCAAAGCGGGTTACGGTTGGCAGACCCGTATCGTCGACGAAAACCGCAATGACGTAAAGCGCGGCGAAGTCGGTGAACTTGCCGTCAAAGGCGACGGGGTTATGGTGTGCTACTACCACGACGAAAAGGCGACCGAAGCCGTACTCGGCGACGGTTGGCTGTTTACGGGCGATATGGCGCGCGAGGACGAAGACGGGTTTATTTATCTGGTCGACAGAAAGAAAGACGTCATAATTACGGGCGGTGAAAACCTTTATCCCGTTCAGATTGAAGATTTTATCCGTTCGTGCGAAGCTGTCCGCGACGTTGCAGTCATAGGAATGCCCGACGAACGCCTAGGAGAAATCGCCGCCGCAATCGTCGAACTCAAACCCGAATACTCTGATTGGACGGAAGACAAAATCAACGCGTTCTGTGCGGCGTTGCCCAGATACAAACGCCCCCGCAAGGTCATTTTCGACAAAGTGCCGAGAAACCCCACGGGTAAAATAGAGAAACCGAAACTTCGCGAAAAGTATTGCGGCGAAGAAAGTCTTGTCGAAGTTCAGGTGACGAGATAACGCGTTGTCCGCTCGTGCGGAAATCCAAAGAATTTACATTTAAGGACGGAAATATGAAAAAACTAATGCTCGGAAATGCAGCAATAGCAAGAGGCGCGTACGAAGCAGGCGTGAGAGTAGTGTCTGCTTACCCCGGAACGCCCTCGACCGAAGTCAGCGAATGCATCGCGGCTTACGACGAAGTTTACGCTGAATGGGCGCCCAACGAAAAGGTGGCGTTCGAAGTCGCGGTAGGTGCCTCTTTTGCGGGTGCACGCAGTATGGTGTGTATGAAACACGTCGGCGTCAACGTAGCGGCAGACCCCATGTTCACCGCGGCGTATACGGGCGTAAACGGCGGTCTTGTCATACTTGCGGCGGACGACCCCGGTATGCACAGCTCCCAGAACGAACAGGATACGCGCTTTTACGCAAGAAGCGCGCATATCCCCATGCTAGAACCTTCCGACAGTCAGGAAGCCAAAGAGTTCACGAAACTCGCGTTCGAACTGTCCGAAAAATACGACACCCCCGTGTTCCTCCGCACGACCACCAGACTTGCGCACTCGCAAAGCCTTGTCGAAGAGGAAGACAGAGTGGAAGTTCCGCTCAGACCGTACGTCAAAGACGTGGCAAAATATACGATGATGCCGTCGTCCGCAATCGGCAGACACGTTGTCGTCGAAGCGCGTGAAAACCGTCTTGCCGCGGACGTCAACGGATTTGACATCATACGCGAAGAAATGGGCGACACATCGCTCGGTATCGTTTGCAGCGGCGTTGTGTACGAATACGTAAAAGAGGCGTTGCCCCAAGCGTCCGTGCTCAAACTCGGTATGGTTTATCCGCTTGCAATCGACCGCGTCCGTGCGTTTGCCGCAAAAGTCAAACGTCTTGTCGTCGTCGAAGAGCTCGAACCTTTCTTTGAAAATCAACTCAAAGCCAACGGCATCGCCTGCGAAGGCAAGAACCTGTTCTCCAAACAGGGCGAACTTTCCGTTGCCATTATCCGCGAAAAACTGCTCGGCGAAAAACTCAACGTCGAGAAACAGGATTTGCCCGTGCGTCCTCCCGTTATGTGCGCAGGCTGTCCTCACCGCGGCGTGTTCTACGTGCTGAGCAAGCTGAAACTCACCGTATCCGCGGACATCGGTTGCTATACGCTGGGCGCACAACCTCCGCTTTGTGCGGTTGACACCGTCGTGTGTATGGGCGCAAGCGTGGGTATTGCTCACGGTTTCGAAAAGGCAATAGGCAGAGAACAGTCCAAGCACACCGTAGCGGTCATCGGCGACAGCACGTTCATTCACAGCGGTATTACGGGACTTATCAACGCTGTCTACAACAAGAGCAACATAACGCTTATCATTCTCGACAACTCCACCACGGGTATGACGGGACATCAGCAGCACCCCGCAACGGGTCTTACGCTCAAACAGGAACCCGCCAAAATCCTCGACATCGTTGCGCTTTGCAAGACGGTGGGTTGCGACAGCGTGCGTGTAGTAGACAGCTACGACCTTGCCGCGGTTGAAAAAGCCGTCAAGGAAGAAGTCGCAAGCGACGGCGTGTCCGTCATCGTCGCAAAACGCCCCTGCGCGTTGCTCGACAAGAATTATCCCGCTCCCTGCACGATTTCCGATTGCAGAAAGTGCGGTATGTGTTTCAAACTCGGTTGCCCCGCAATCGAGAAACAGGAAGACGGTTCCGCGCGTATCAACGCGTCGCTGTGCGTAGGTTGCGGACTTTGCGAAAAGGTCTGCAAGTTCGGCGCAATCAAGGAGGGCAGAAAATGAAAGCTAACATTCTCATCGTAGGCGTAGGCGGGCAGGGAACTCTGCTCGCGTCCAGAATACTCGGCGCGCTTGCCGCACTTGACGGAAGCGACTGCAAACTCAGCGAAATCCACGGAATGTCCCAAAGAGGCGGCAGCGTTGTGACCAACGTCAAAATCGCGCCCAAAGTCACAAGCCCGATTATCGGACTGCGCGACGCGGACATTATCCTTGCTTTTGAAAAACTCGAAGCGTTGAGATACACCAACTATCTCAAAGAGGGCGGAACAATCGTCGTAAACGAACAGGAAATTCTTCCTATGCCCGTAATCACGGGTGTCAGAAAATACCCCGAGAACATCGTTTCCGAACTCGAAAAACGCGCGGGCAAAGTCATTGCCGTCGACGCAATCGCTATCGCGGAAGAACTCGGCAACGTCAAGACCGTCAACGTCATTATGATAGGCGCGCTTGCAAAGAGCCTCGGCATTCCGTTCGAACAAATCGACGCCGCGCTCAAAGCCGCAGTCAAACCCAAACTGTACGATATGAACCGTGTGGCTCTCGAAAGAGGTTACAACCTGTAAGAGCCTTTTGTAAGGTGGAATATGAAATATTTTGACGAGAAAATCGAAACAATGTCCCGTGAGGAGATGCGGGAGTTGCAATCCGCAAGACTTGTAGACCTTGTGGCGAGAATGTACGCAAACGCGCCTTATTACCGCGCCAAAATGGACGCGGCAGGCGTAAAACCCGAAGACATCAAAAGTATCGACGACATAACCAAACTGCCTTTTACCACAAAAGCGGACCTTCGTGCAAACTATCCTTTCGGGTGTTTTGCGGCTCCCAAAAGCGAAATAGTGCGTGTTCATGCGTCCAGCGGAACGACCGGCAAACTTACCGTAGTAGGTTACACCAAACGCGACCTTGAAGATTGGGCGACTTGTGCCGCACGTGCACTTGTCATGGCGGGTTGCGACCAAAACGACGTTGTGCACGTGTCATACGGTTACGGACTTTTCACGGGTGGTCTCGGACTGCATTACGGCTCTGAACTTCTCGGCGCAATGACCGTTCCTGCGTCCGCAGGCAACACCATGCGACAGATTGCGTTGCTCAAAGATTTCGGTGCGACAACGCTTGCATGTACGCCTTCTTACGCAATGGTTATCGGCGAGGAAATCGCAAAAGCGGGACTTGATTTGTCCGATTTCAAACTTAAACGCGGTATTTTCGGTGCAGAACCTTGGTCGGACGATATGAAACGCGAGATTGAACGCAAACTGGGTATAGAGGCGTTCGACATTTATGGACTGTCCGAAATCAGCGGTCCCGGCGTTTCGATGAGCTGCGGCGGCGACTGGGGATTACACGTTATGGAAGACTTCTTCTATCCCGAAATCGTCGACCCCGAAACCCTGCAACCCGTTCCCGACAAGACGGACGGCGAACTCGTGTTCACCACGCTCAACAAGCAGGGCATTCCGCTTATCCGTTACCGTACGCGCGATATCAGCGCACTCAATCACGAAGTGTGTTCGCATTGCGGAAGAACTCTCGTCAGAATGAAACGCGTAAGCGGCAGAACGGACGATATGCTGATTATCCGCGGCGTCAACGTGTTCCCGTCGCAGATTGAGTCCGTACTTATGAACATCAAGGAAATCGTAGGTTCTCACTACCAGATTATCGTCGACAGAGTGGGCAACCTCGACACTATGGAAATTCAGGTCGAACTTGCGCCCGAAGTGTTCTCCGACGAGGTCAAGAAAATAGAAGAAATCCGCCGTCACATCGAACACGATATGATGGGCAACCTCGGCGTAGGCGCGAAAATCACGCTTGTTTCACCTGACAGCTTGCCTCTTTCTACCGGCAAGACGGTTCGTATTATCGACAACCGCAAGAAATAAGGAGGAAATTATGCTCGTAAACCAAATCGCCGTGTTTCTCGAAAACAGACAGGGCAGACTGCATTCGATGCTCAGCGCGCTTTCCGAAGCGGGTATCAACGTCGAAAGCCTGAACATTGCCGACACCAAGGATTTCGGCATTGTAAGAATGGTGACCGACGACAACAAAAAAGCAGTCGAAGCTTTGAACAACGCGGGATTTACAACCGCATCTACCGACCTTATCGGTATCGAGGTTCCCGACGTTCCCGGTTCGCTTACCGACACTCTCGGAATGCTGAGCCGTGAAGGCGTAAACCTCGAATACGTTTACTCCTATTCGCGCAAAGGCGGAAAAGCGCTCATACTTTTCAAGACCGACGACGTCGAACGCGCGGAAAAGCTTTTGAAGTAAAAGCTGTTATAAAAACCTGTTGAAGTAAAATTCGGACAGAATAATTTGCGCAGTCAAAAGGTGTGCGGACTACGCAAACCCTTGCTTTAACTGCGCACTATCGGCTGACAGACGGCATACAATATCCCTTGAAGCGGGTTCCGCGGGAGGGAACGTTGAAACTGTCTGTCACTGTCGATTTGAACGTAATTCGCAACAATCTGTACTGTATTCGCGAAAGCACGGGCAGAGAAATTCTGCTTATGGTAAAAGCGGACGGCTACGGACACGGAATGACCGAGGTTGCCGAGGCTACTTCCGACATTGTTGCGATGTTCGGTGTCGCGACCGTTGAGGAAGGTGCGGAACTTCGTGCGGCGGGGATTGAAAAAGGTATTCTCACCGCCATATGCACGCCGACCGAACTCCCGCGAGCCGCAGAATGCGGGCTTACGGTTGCCGTTGCCGACGACGGACTGCTTGACGCTCTTGCGGAGTACGCAAAAACGCACACGCCGCCTGATTTTCACGTCAAACTCGATACGGGAATGCACAGACTTGGTTTCGACTGCTCCCGAGCAAAGGAAATCGTCGCAAGACTGAAAGCGGAAGGATTGCGCCCGTCAGGGTGTTATTCGCATATGAGGTCGGCGGACAGCGGACAGGCGGCGGTATTCGGCGAAGCGGCAGAGATTTTCTCGGCGGCGTTTCCAGAAGCGGTTATGCACCTTGCGTCGTCTTCGTCCGTTTCGGACGAACGCAACCTGTTCGATATGGTTCGCATAGGACATGCGGCTTACGACGGTGCAATGCGCGTCACAAGCCGTGTGATTGCGTCAAGGCGCGTAAAGCGCGGCGAATGCGTGGGATACGGCAACAACCGCGTTGACAAGGACTGCAACATCGCAGTGGTGTTTGGCGGATATTTTGACGGAGTAAGACGCGAAAGCCCGTCGTCTGTGATTATACGCGGCAGAAGATGTGCTACCGTCGGAACGGTGTGCATGGATATGTTCGCCGTCGATACGGGCGATTTTCTTGCAGAGGACGGCGAGGAAGCCGTTTTGCAGGGCGCGGAACTTACGGCGCGCGAAGTCGCCGACCAAAGAAATACAATCGATTATACGGTTATGACGGGTTGGCACGGCAGAACCGAAAGGATTTACGTTTATGACGAAAGCGGAAGCCAGAAGACTTGCGAAATCGCGTATTGCGAAGATGAGTGAAGCGGAAAAGGAGTGGGCGAGCGGTGCAATTACCGACGCGCTTACTTCGCTTGACGCGTTCAGAAAATGTAAATCGCCTTTTGTTTTCCTGTCATCACACGAAGAACCCGACACTCACGAAATTGTGGGACTTTTGCTTGCGCTTGAAAAGAACGTTTCCGTTCCGCGCGTCCGCGGCGGTGAAATGGACGCCGTTGCGATTACGCCGTACTCCGATTTTCGAACCAACAAGTGGGGAATACTCGAACCTGCGGGCGGCAGACTTGCAATCGACTGCGACCTTGCCATAGTGCCTATGGTTGCGTTTGACGGATTGAAAAGAGCAGGACACGGCAAAGGTTATTACGACAAGTTTTTCGCAGAACACCCCGACTGCAAAAAGATAGGCATTGCTTTCGACTGTCAGCGTGTTGAGGGGTTGGAGTGCGAAGCGCATGACGTTATGATGGACGCGGTTGTCACCGAAAAGGACATCATACCCGCGCCGAAAGTTGCCGTCAAAAATCAGTTCGGAGGTGAAGAATGCGAATAATCAGCGGAAAATACCGCGGGAAAAGGCTGTTTGCTCCCGCAGACGACAGCGTTCGTCCCACCACCGACAGAATTAAAGAAACCGTTTTCAACATCATTCAATGGAAAGTAAGCGGCGCCAAAGTTTTGGATTTGTTCTGCGGCAGCGGCGCACTCGGCATAGAATGCATATCGCGCGGCGCGGACGAAGTTATTTTCGTGGACAAAAGCCGTGACAGCGTTGAACTCACCAAAGAAAATCTCAAAGGAATAGACGGGAATTATCGCGTCGTGAACAACGATTTTCTCAACGTTCTCCGTGCGGGAACAAGCAAGTTCGATATCATTTTCATTGACCCGCCTTACAAAAGCGGACTGGGTGAATTTGCGGTGCAAGCCGTTTTCGAATGCGACAGACTTTCGGACGGCGGCACGGTGGTTTACGAACATTCGACGGAACTTCCGTACGTCAGCGTAGATGCCACTTTGGCGGTGCGCACCAAGAAAATGGGGTCGGTGACGGTTGAGTTTATAAAGAAGAAAACCGTCGGAATGGCAACGGGAAGTTTCGACCCCGTGACCAAAGGTCACGAAGCCTTGATAGAACGCGCGCTTTGTGACTTTGACGAGGTCGTGGCGGCGTGTCTTGTCAATCCCGACAAGAAGTATATGTTCACCCCCGAAGAACGCGTAAAACTCATTGAAGCGGCTTTTTCGGGCAATCCGAGAGTTTCGGCGCTGTATTCGGAAGATACGGCGGCAGACGTTGCAAAGCGCATAGGTGCAACCGCGCTCGTAAGAGGCGTTCGCAACGAGCGGGACGAAGCGTACGAAAAAGAAATGGCGGACTACAACCGCGAAAGAGGGGTTGAAACCGTAATTTACGACCTTGCCGATTTCAAGGAACTGTCGTCGACTGCCGTACGCGAACAGCTCAAAAACGGAGACTTCCATTCCTTGCCCGCTTATGCTATAATCGAAGCGCAGGATATTATGAGGAACAAAAAATAAAAGGGGAGCGCGAAAGCGCGTTGAATTATGGAAACAATCGATATGCTCATCAACGAAATCGAAAGCGAAGTGCTCAAAGCAAAGCGCGCCACGTTCAGCGCAACCGACATTGTGATAAACAGACAGGTTATGCTGGATTTGATAACTCGTTTCCGCGCAAGCTATCCCATTGTTTTGAAAGAGGCGGAACAGATTAAGAAAGAGCGCGACGATATTCTTGCAAAAGCCGAAGCCTACGCCAACAAGACCATGGATGCCGCAGAACAGAACGCAAGAGCGTTGATGTCCGAAACGGAAGTGCTTAAAAAGGCAACAATCGAAGCGCAGGCAATGCGCGCGGAAGCCGAAGAGAACTACCGCAAAATGGACTACGAAGCGCGTTCGCTTGCCTTCAACATTCTCGATACCGCGGAGAAGTCAATCAAAGAGGGCTTGGGCGTAATCAACGACCGCAAACGCAAACTTATAGAGGATTAATAATGGAAAATTTTGATCGTATAGATGAATTACAAGAATTACTGAACACGGACATATTTTCTAAAATTTTTTTTTAGAGTATATTAATTCAGTTAATATATGGGCAAATGTTGATAAAAAGACTATTAAATTTATAAGAAAAACGCTTTGTGGTTCAAACATAATCGGTGACTTTTTCAAATTGTCAAGTGTCCAATTTCATGGTAGCGTTGATTGTAACATAACAAATTTTTCTAGTTTAATCAACACAAATAATGATCAATTGTATAATGCAAAGATGGAATTATATGTTGATCAAAACGAAATCTTAAATAGAGTAAAATATTCATTTTGTGTAAATAAACCAAAAATTGAAAATATTATTGAAAATTGTTTAAGAGCTAGAATTAACTCGGTAAAAAAGTCGACAAAAGCACTAAACAAAATTAATTTGTATCTGAACCAAGTGTATAGTACTCATTGGTTATCTATATTTATGGGAGTATTTAAAGAGTTAGGTGCAACGAAATTAACTAGAGATGGTGCATTAATTATGCTTTTTAAAGCACTGCAAACAGGCCGTTTTATAGGAGATTTCGATGAAATGGGTATGGATATAGATATTCAAGCGTCATCGCATTGTATAGATATGAGATCGGCAAATGGTCTAGAAATTAATATTGATTTGTTGCTTGACAACATGATTGAGGCAGCTATTAATTAGTTTTAGACAAAAGAAAAAGCGGTATCAACGATACCGCTTTTGGTGCGGCCACCGAGACTTGAACTCGGACGGTCGTCCCATACGCCCCTCAAACGTACGCGTCTGCCAGTTCCGCCATGGCCGCACAGTGATGATATTATATTGCGCCTAAGAAATTTTGTCAACGGTTTTGGGGGCAAAAAGTCAACATTTTTCTTACGAGAATATATATGTATATGAGCCTGTCGCCAAAATGCATAAACGGCCTTGCGGCTGTGGTTGCCGAAACGCTGATAAAAGACAAAACCGACGAGGAAATTGCGCTCATTTTGCACTTTCTTAACCTCGTGTCTTTCAATATGAGAACGTATTCGTACGTTCCGAAAGAAAAGAAGTGAGAAACGGGAATTTGCCTAACCCAAAATTACAGTAACTTGAACAAATTGCAACTTGAAAATATTACTTTAATAATACTGCTTGAACATTTTGCGACGGCTAAATGTTCGTGAGTGTTGGGAAATAATATTTTATATTGAGGACAGAAAAAGCCTTCCGGGTTTCGGAAGGCTTTTGTGTTGTTTATTGAGTATCGGGTCTTTACATCTTTGCGATATAATCGGAAAGAGCAGTGAAGATAACGCCGAGACCGTATGCGCCTGCATCGGGATAGCCGATGGACTTTTCGCCGACTGTGCCGGCTCTGCCGAGTTTTGCAACGACGGTTTTGGTGCTTTCCGCGCCTGCGACTGCGGCTTTTGCGCCGAGTGCTATACCGTCACGCAGAGACTTGCCGTCTTTTGCCGCTTGTTCGAGAGCGTCTGCACAGGGTTTCAAAGCGTCGACCAGAGTCTTGTCACCGACGACCGCGCCTTTGCCGAAGGACTTTTTGCCCGTTTCGTAAACGCCCGTATTCGCAGCTTGGAAGATTTCGGCGAGTTCGGCAAGGTTGATTTTTTCTTTGCCGTCCGCAGCTTTACCCGCATAACGGAACGCGCTTCCCCAGATGGGACCGCTTGCGCCGCCGCAGTATTCCATAATGATTTCGCTGCAGCTCTTCAGGAATGCGCCGATGTCCGCTTTGTCACGGGTTGCCCATTCTTTTTTGAGTTGTTTGAAACCTTTTGCAATGCTCATGCCGAAGTCGCCGTCGCCCATTTTGTCTGCGTCGCAGAAGGGGACTTCGTTTTCGATGATGACGTCCGCCATCTTTTCGACAATCTGCACAAACGCCGCGGTGTTGATGGTTTCGTCGACTACGGGTTTGCCTTTGACTTCGTACACGGTTGCTTTCTTCGCCGCTTTTGCCGCTTTCTTTTCGGCTTTGTCGGCGGCTTTCGCATCGGTGTGTTCTGCGGGAGTTACGCCGAGAGCCTTGGCGATTGCTTTCATGGCTTCGACTGCGGCTTCCGCCTGTTCGCTCATTGCGCCGCCCCAGCTGAGTGCGGGTGCGGAAACGGGGTAGTCGATGAGAGATTTGAGTTCGCTGTCGACTTTGAGGATTGTGACGGACGCGCCTGCCATGTCAATGGACGTCATATAGTTGCCGACCAAAGTCTTGTGAATGGAAATGCCAGCCTTTTCGAGCTCGTTGCTTACCGAGTTGTTGAAAAGGTAGAGTTCCATAAGAGGAGTTGCGCCGAAACCGTTAATGAGCAGGGCAACTTCGTCGCCTTTCTTTGCTCCGAGGTCGTCGAGCAGGTCTTTGACGATGCGTTTTGCAAGCTGGTCTGCGGTCTGAAGTTTCTCGGTCTTTCTGCCGGGTTCGCCGTGAATGCCGACGCCGAATTCGATTTCGTCTTCACCGATTTCGAAAATGGGGGTTCCTTTGGCGGGAGGAGTGCAGGAAGAAAGAGCAAAACCGAAAGAACGGACGTTTTCGATTGTTCTGTTGGCAACGGCTTTGACTTCTTCGAGGGATTTGCCCTGTTCAGCCGCCGCGCCCGCGATTTTGTGCACGAAAACGGTGCCCGCAACGCCACGACGTCCGACGGTGTAGAGGGAGTCTTTGACGGCGATATCGTCGTTGACGTAAACGGCGTCGACTTTGATGCCGTCTTCTTCCTTGGCGAGTTCTGCCGCATTGTTGAAGTTCATGCAGTCGCCGGAGTAGTTCTTTATGATGAGAAGGACGCCCTTATCGGTCGCGCATTCTTTGATTGCGTTGTAAACCTGAATCTGGGAAGGGGACGCGAAAACGTCGCCGCAGACTGCGCAGTCGAGCATACCTTTGCCGACGAAACCTGCGTGTGCGGGTTCGTGACCGGAGCCGCCGCCCGAAATCAGAGAAACTTTGTCAGGGTTGATTTCTTTCTTTTTGACGATTTTAAACTTCTCCACGAATTCAAGTTTGGGGTGCGCTTTGGCGAGGCCGTGGCACATATCGTACACGAATGTTTCGGGAGTGTTCATTATTTTTTTCATTTATCAATCTCCTTTTTTTCATAACGACGCCCCCGTGGGTCACACGAGGGCGTCCGAAAACGTTGAATTATTCGCAATCGCAGTCGCAGCAGCAACCTTTTGCTTCACGACCGAGTTTGTCCGCGGCGATAATTGCGGCGGCAACCATATCGGGAGTTACGGGGAAGGGCATGGAGTGTACGCTTTCCTCGGGGATGCAAGCCTTTTCGGCAACGGCAGCAAGTCTGTCGCCGATGTCTTTGACGCCGAGGTCTTCAAGGCAGATAGGCAGACCGACGGTGAGGCAGAAGTCGATGACTTCGTCGATTTCTTCCTGGTCGGCGTTTTCGAGAACGAGTTGGCAAAGAGTACCGAATGCAACTTTTTCGCCGTGGGTCATGTGGTGGGTTTCTTCGAGAACGGTAAGACCGTCATGAATTGCGTGTGCCGCTGCAAGACCGCCGGATTCGAATCCGAGACCGGAAAGAAGAATGTTGGTTTCGATGATTCTTTCGAGAGCGGGGGTTACGACGTTTTCTTCACAGGCGAGTTTTGCCTTGTAACCGTCGGAGAGCAGAGTCTGATAGCAGAGCTGTGCGAGCTGATATGCAGCCATGGTGGGTCTTGCGGGTGCGCATTTCTTTTCTCTTGCGCCGCAGGGCAGACCGGCGTTGACGGTTGCGAAGGACTGATGGTTTGCGCGTGCTTCGAAGTAAGTGGAGAGCGCGTCGCCCATACCGGAAACGAGGAAACGGACGGGAGCTTTCGCGATGACAGCCGTGTCGATGAGGATGACGTCGGGGCTGGTGAAGTATGCGTAGTCGTCAAACGCTCCGTCGGGAGTGTAGAGCACTGCGGAGTGAGAAGTGGGTGCGTCGGTTGCCGCGATGGTGGGGACGATAATTAAACGGGATTTCGCCGCGTTCACGCATTTTGCGGTGTCGATGGCTTTGCCGCCGCCCAGACCGATGATGCAGCTGCATTTTTCTTCTTTTGCGAGTTTCTGAAGTTTGGCAACTTCTTCTCTGGAACATTCGCCGCCGAAATCACAGGTGACGAGTTTGACGCCGAATTTTTCCTGTGTGGCATCGAGCTGAGGACGTACGCGCTTGACATCGTCGGGGTTGGCGATGAGGAGTGCGGATTTGCCGTACAGTCTGACGAAGTAACCGAGGTTCAGAAGTTCGTTTTCGCCCTGGACATATTTGGAGGGGCAGATAAATGCTTTTCTCATAAAAATCTCCTTTTTGAAATTGAATTTCAAGTATGAAAACATTATAGCTTACAATTTGAGCGAATTCAATACCCATTTTGTTCAGTTTGTCTATTTTCGCTTGAAAAAACGTGAAAAATAATACTATAATCTTTTCGAACAATACGGTCGAACAAAAGATACCGAAATAATCTTCGGAACAGATACCGAAATGCGGAGGACATATGGACGTTGCATCGGAAGTTGCAAAGAGAGTTGAATGGATTAAAGGAATACTGGCTGAAAGCGGCGCAAAAGGCGTGATATACGGAAACAGCGGCGGCAAGGACTGCACGCTTGTGGGCGCGCTGTGCAAAATGGCTACGGACAACGTGCTCGGAGTTATAATGCCTTGTCAGTCGTCTGCGAACTATACGACCGACCGCGACGACGCGCGACTTGCGGGAGAGTGTTTCGGAATAAAACAGACAGAAGTCGACCTCACCGCAGTCAAAGAAGCTATGCAATCGGCGTTGGGCGGAGAACTCACCGAAAACGCGGTATCCGACGGCGCTGTGAAAAGCGCGCTTATCAACGTAAATCCCCGACTCAGAATGACGGCGCTTTACGCACTCGGACAAGCCAAAGGCTACCTCGTTGCCGGAACGGGCAACCTCTGTGAATACACGGTGGGCTATTTCACCAAATGGGGTGACGGCGCATACGATTTCGACCCCATCGCCGACCTCAC
>OHQG01000450.1_pt1 | contig 21966 bp, 10 predicted proteins | sample 1577871 | NCBI WGS metagenome assembly OHQG01 (sample SAMEA3879604, study PRJEB24766) | human gut metagenome | biome: human-associated habitat; feature: feces | place: USA | collected 1985/1987
CACTAGCTAAATACATATCAGTTTCAGCAAACTTAGCAACAACATCATAAGAACCAGCAGCTAAACCAGAAACAATTAAAGATCCTTTACCATCAACAATAGCAACATTATAAGATTTACCATTAACAGTAACACTAGCTACACCAGAAGTTACTTCAGGAACAGCAATACCAATAACAGCATCTTCACCAACATTAATATTGCCTACATTAACAGTAATTGTAGAAGCTAATTTTGAAACTGTAAATCTAACAGTATCCATACTAGCTAAATACATATCATTTTCGGCAAATTTAGCAACAACAGTATAATATCCTGCAGCCAAATTAGATACAACCAAAGTACCTTTACCATCAACAATAACAACATTATATACCGTATTATCAACACGAACACTAATTACACCAGAAGTTACATTAGAAACAGCTATATCAATAACTGCATCATCTCCAACATTAATATCACTTACTGTAATATTAGTTGCAGAAACTATTTTTGATACAGTGAATTTAGTTGCATCCTGGCTAGGTAAATAAACATCATTACCTTCAAATTTAACAACAACATCATAGGATTTTGCAATTAAATTAGATAAAGTTAAAGTACCTTTACCATCAACAACAGCAACATTATAACTCATATCACCAACAAGAACACTAGCTACACCAGAAGTTCCGTTAGAAACAGCTATATTAATAACTGCATTTTCTCCAGCATTAATATCATTTACACTAACGTGAGTAGTTGAATCAAATCTTGAAACATTGATTGATGTTGAACTTGTTGAAGACAGATATTTGTAATTACCTGCATAAGTTACACTAATTTCATGTTTACCTGCAGTTAAATTTGGAATTGTAAATTTAACAACACCATCACTAATTTTTTCAGTGTAAGTTTTATTATCAATTGTAAGTTTTACATCACCAGCAACACCACTAGGACTGACTGTTGCATAAATAATTGCATTTTCCCCAACATTAATATCATTTACATTAACAGATACACTAGATGCAATTTTATTTACATTAGCTGAAACAGTGGAATAGAAAGGTAAAAATTTGCCGTCCCCTGCATACCTAACCTCAAAAGTATAAGTACCTGCAGTAGACATATATCCCCATCTCACAGTAGCTCTACCATCAATAATGTGATTTCCAACTTCAGTAAGTCCTTTCCTGAAGAATACAGAACCAGTAGCACCCTGACTAACAAAAGCATCGAAAACAAGAAGTCCATCCACATCAATATCTTTTACATACACAACAATATTGGAAGCAATTTTAGATACAGTGAATTTAGTAGTGTTTTCACTAGCCAAATACTTATCATTACCATTAAATTTAGCAACAACATCATAAGTAGCACCATCCAAATTAGGAACATTTAAAGTACCTTTACCATCAATAATAGCTACATTATAACTTGTTTTGCCAATAGTTACAGTTACACTTCCTAAATCAACATTAGGAACTTCAACATTAACAATAGCATCATGTGTTGCATCAATATCGCCAACAGCAACAGTAATTGTAGAAGCTAATTTAGATACTTTAAATGTAGCATTAGCCTCACTAGCTAAATACATATCAGTTTCAGCAAACTTAGCAACAACATCATAAGAACCCGCAGCCAAACCAGAAACAGTTAAAGATCCTTTACCGTCAACAACAGCAACACTATAAATTGCATCACCAACAGTAACACTAACTACACCAGAAGCAATACCAGGAACAGCTATGTTAATAACTGCATCTTGTGTTGCATTAATATCACTAACACTTACAGTTGTAGTTGAAGCAATTTTAGACACACTAAATGTTGTATTAGCTTCACTTGCTGCATACATATCATTACCTTCAAATTTAGCAATCACTGTGTATGTTCCGTTTGCTAAATTAGATACTGTTAATGTACCTTTAGTATTGACTATGTTTACATTGTATGTTTTTCCATTAACAATTACACTTACAACTCCAGAATTAACATTTGGAAGAGTTAATCTGATAGTTGCATCTTGACCTACTTTAATATTATTTACATTAATTGCTACTTTTGAAGACAATTTAGCTACATTAAATACTGTAGAATTACTTGATATAGTATATTGTTTATCACCATTGTATTGGGCAAATACAGAGTAATCACCAGGTGTTAAATCACTAACTTTTAAAGTAGCTGTACCGTTTTCAATAAATACAAGGTAAGAGTTACCATTTACAAAGAATGTTACAGTTCCGGTTGCACCATCCGTAATATTTGCAGTGATAATTGCATCCTGACCTACTTTAATATCACTTACATTAAGAACAATTGAAGATTCAATTAAACCTAAGTTAAAGAAAGTACTGTTAGAACTTTCAGTAATAAAAGTATTTCCACCATATGCAGTTTCAATGAAATAAGTTCCATTATCTAAATTATCCAAAGTCAAACTAGCAGAACCATCCACAATAGTTACAGTGTATTCTTCACCATTTACTTTAATAGTCATATTTCCAGTAGCTTTTTTATCAATAGTTACATTGATTAAAATTTTTCCAGGTTCTTCAGAAGTAATGTTGAATATTAAATCAGAACTTCTAGGATAGTTGTTTTCAACTACATTATTTTTACCTGCTTTAATTTCAACAGCTGCATCTCCTGCTAAATCACGAGTGATTAAAAAGTTATCAGTTACATTACAATTATTTGCATTTAAGAATGACACTGCATAATGACCATCAACATATACTGTGTTGTTACGTACATCAAATGAACGGTCACCGTACATGTATTGAGCATAACTGATACCATACATATAATTTCCAGAATTGTAAGCTCCTACATTATAAGTGTAAATTGTGTTGTTGTATATTTTTGCATTACCGTTTTGTACTTCAATACCAGATACTAAAGCCCAGCTACCACTAGCAGAAGCTAAACCAGTAACATTAATTAAGTTATTGGCAATGTAAAGTTCAGATGTTCCACCAGTCATACTTGCAAAGTAAATACCTAAGTTTGGACCGTTACTTACACTTGTAATATTGTTTCCAATCATAGATACTTCACATTCTACACCTTGTATTGCATATGCAGTACCTGCAGCATCTTTACCTCCAGCAGTAGACATTTTAAAGTCATTATTGGAAATCATTAAGTTTTTATTGTATCCAATGTTAATTCCATAGAGGTAATTGCTTGTACCTGCAGGAATAACTGTATCAATCATTGAGAAATTATTACCATCAATTACACAGTCTTTAGATCCGACAATAAACATACATTGTAAAGTAGGGAAGCTAGCACTTCCATCATTTGCAGTAGTGTTTACATTGTTTTTGGAAAATGTCACATTAGTACATTCCCTCATTCTAATTGGATTTACAGTATTTACACCCATCATAAAGTATGTATAATCATAATTAGATGCAAATAAATAAGGTAAGACTGCAGTAATATTATTTCCATCAATAAATGAATTGGAAACGCCTTCCATATTAATAGCACATGCAGTTAATGTATCATCTTTAGGACATGCTTCAAAGAAAATATTGCTGTTAACAACATTTAAGTTTGAAACACCATTTGCATTAATTGCAACAGCATCGACACTTTCTTTAATAATATAGCTAATGTTCATATCAGTAATATTCACATTATTTCCAGCTACCAATATGAGAGTTCCACCGTTATCAGCACATGAAACATTAGAGATTAAAGTTAATCCGTTTAATACTACATTATCTGAAAGCACAGCAAATGCTATGTTTCTTAATACTGCATTATCACTGGTTATTTTAAGAGGTTTTTCAATTGAAATAAGATTTACAAGATTTGAGAATTCACCTTTAAATACTAATTCATCGAAAGGAACTTCTTCTCTTAATAATCCGTCTTCATCAAAGTAGACAAAGAATGTTTCATTAGTTACAACATTTCCATAAACATTAACACTGGAAGTAGCATTATTTAAAGCGTATGATGAATTACTATAAGTTACAGTTATATCATATTTACCTGCAGTTAAATTGGAAATAACTACACTAGCTTTTGAATCTGAGAAAACAAGATCATATTCATTATTATTGATTTTAAGGGTGAATTTTTCAGTTAAATCAGAAACAGTTCTGACAACTACATCAATTATTACATCACTGCCTTCAAATACATCTTTTGCAGTAATTGTAACATTGATAAGTCCGTTTGGAAGATTGTCTTTTATAATGTTTGTATCGACAGTAGAATTAACTGCATTATCACCTATTTTATCTCCAGCAACTAAATAATTATCAGTAATTACATTATTTCCGCCAGTTACAAGAATAGTTGCATTACCAGTAGCAAGTACAATGTTATTGTATTTTATTGTGTTATCATTACTTTGAACAGTAAGCATACCTCCAAATGTGGAGTTAATTAATGTAGTGTTAGTTGCACTGGATTTAATAGTTCCAACACCGCTAATGGACACATTTTCAATAACTGCATTTTTACCGTTTACAGATAAAGAAGCAGCAGTTACATTAGCTACTTTAGCTCCTGCCTGAACTGTTAAAGCTGCAGTTGCACTGCTGTTAGATACAACAGAATTAGAACTGACAGATATAGCTTTTGCAGTGTTGTTGTAAGCAACTGAACCTGAACCGATAGTTAAAGTACCTGAAACAGTGTTGTTGTAAGCAATAGAACTAGCTGCAACACTCATACTAGCTCCTCCAATTAAAACATTGTCACAGTAAGTGTTGTTGTTAGGAGTAGCACCCCACGCAGGAACAATACCGTTACCAGCATAATTAATTACATTTCCGACAATTAAATTATTATTACCGTTAATTCCAATACCGTAACAAATTCCCGCAGCAGGACTTGGACCGGTTATTTTATTATTGATGATTTTATTGTAATCATTACTTAAATCACAGTCTGCATCATTAAAGGTATTCAAGTAAAGTAAATTACCGACATTACCTTCACCGACAATAGTGTTATTTTCAACAGTACAATTTTGAACGTGAGTTAAAACAATACTGCTTGACCCACCATTATTGCTGGTGTAAATGTAGCTGTTCTTAATAGTTACATTAGTAGATCCGTGACGTATAGCAGTAGTTCCAACACCAGAACCAACTCTTTTATTTTCAACAATTACACTAATATTATTTAAAACTACATTATGAGCATCATAAATCCAAACTTGAGTGTTATGGAATATAATACCAGACACATTGGATCCTGAACCTCCATTATTGATAGTGAAACAAGAACCAGGATTTTCACCAAGTAAACTGCCTGCAGTAGTGTTTAAATCAATGAATGCATCTTTAGTAGATGAAATCATATTAATTGGTTTATTAATAGCCAAATCAAATTTGACATCATCATGACTATAGAATTTACCTCTGAAGTCTAAAGTTGCACCTTCAGGAACATAATCTGCTAAAGTACCGTTAATAAAGTAGTCAAAGAAAGTTTCATTAGTTACAACACCATCTAATACTTTAAATGTTGTAGAGTTAGTTGAATATTTGAAGTTATCATCACCATAATAATTTACAACAACGGTATTAACTCCTGCAACTAAATCAGATACTTTTAAAGTAGCTTTACCATCAGTTAAGCTAACAGTGTAAGTTTTACCACCTACAGTGATATTTACACTACCAGTAGCAGTAGAGTTAAGAGTTACACCTATAACTGCTTCCTTACCTATCCATACATTATTTACATCAATTATAATATCAGAAACAAAAGTCATTGGTTTATTATCTTTAATAATATTATTAGTTCCAGATTTGAATATTGCTGCATCATCACCTTTTAATTCATGTGCATATAATGTATTGCCAATTATTTGAGAGTTTTCAGCAGATTTAATTAATACTGCATATTTTCCTTCAGAATAAATGGTATTATTCTGAATATCAAATTTGTGGCTTCCGCTGGTTGATTGTACATAAGTAATTCCTGCAATATTATTATTATCATTATATTCGTTTACATTTTGAACATAGATAGTGTTATTATATGCTTTAGCTACAGTATCCTGGAATTCCATACCTGAAACTAATGCAAAGTCAGCAGGTCCAGCAAAACCAGTTACATTAATCCAATTGTTCTCAACAGTAATCTCAGTAGTACCATAATAATTTTGTGAGTACACAGCTAAATTAGGACCGTTAGATACTGTGGTTAAATTATTTCCTTTAACTACAAAATTATTATAAGGACCTGTAACCTGTACAGCATAAGCAGCGCCGGCACCTTCTTTACCACCAGTAGTATTAAGTAATACACGATTATCTTCAACAATTACACTGTTGGATTCATAAAAATCAAGTGCATAAATATAACTTGAATTTCCTTTCAGAGTTATTAAATCAGTATGAGAAATAGTATTGTTTTTAATTAATAAATTATTAGCAGTATGAGCAATAAATGCATCGAAAGTAGGGAAATTAGCATTATTTCCTTTAGTCCAAGCAGAATTATCCACTATATTATTAATAATTTTAACATTTTCTGATTTTTCCACACCAATTGCAAATACCAAATCAGTGTCAATACTTCCCCAATGGCTGTACTCAACATCCACTAACGGACATGAAGTAGTAATTATGTTTGAATCAACAACAGCATTGTTACTTTTTGCTATTTTTATACCCTGAGCAAATACTTTACCGTCAACATTGTTTCCAGTAAAAGTAATTGTACTGTTTACTAATTTAAAGTTATCTGCACCACTAGCATAAACTGCAATTGCATTATTAGAACCATCAGTAGCATTATAATCAATAGTAATATTATTTACTGTGACATCACTACCGATAGCATATATAAGAGCACCATCAGTATCAGCAACATAATTGGTAGCATTTAAAGTTAAATTATTTAAAGTAGTTCCTTGTTCACACATTATTGCAATATTTCTTAATACTGCATTATCACCATTAATAACAATAGCTCTTGGAACATAAACAACATTTACACCAAGATTAGAGAATTCTCCTTTGAATATTAAAGTATCAAAAGTAATATCTCCCAATAACATTCCGTCATCACCAAAGTAATCAAAGAATGTTTCATTAGTTACAATATTGGTTAATTCTTTAGTGGTAACTGGAACGGTTAAAGTTTGACTGCCTGATTTAACAGTAATTTGATCATTACCTTTTACAGTGTAAGTTACACTAGCTACCCCATTATCAGTAGCTGCAACATCACTGGATAAAGTTCCATTAACAGCTTCAAAATTAACATTAATAGATGGAATAGATTTAGCTAATTCTTTAATTACACCATTTGCATTATAATGATTGAAGTTAACTGTTAATGTTTTTTCATTTCCAACTATGACCTTTTCAATACTTACAGGATCAACACTCATAACAACCCAGTTAGAAACATCAACATCATCGCATGGTTCATCATCATAATCTAAACCAGCACCAACTAAAGTTGAAGGATTGCTGTTAGTTCCCCACCAGTTGTATTGGGCATTAGCACTTGGTTCACGGCCTTCATTGTAAATTAATTTATTAGTTCCTTTTCCAAGTAATGCAGAGTAATGTAGAGTTAAGATACCTGAATTGTAAATATCATCACCATGATAACCAGCATTTCCATTGGAAGCTGCATTAGCATCAAAAATAGAAGTTTCAATATTTAATGTACCCTTATTATAAATAGCTCCACCATCTTTATTAGCTTTGTTTCCAATGAATTTGGAATCTTTAATGGTTGCAGTACTTGAATCAGATTCAATGTGAATTGCTCCACCATTTCCTACAGTAACTACATTATTTTCAAATGTTGCATTATTAACATTTAAAGTTCCTTTATTCAGCCAAATACCAGCTAATCTAGCAGCATTATCAGATATTGTAGAGTTAATTACATTTACAACACCACCATCAATATATAAAAATGCATAAGTAGTTCCTTTAGCAACATTATTACTGGAAATAGTTGTATTGATAATATCAAGATTACCTGAGTTAAATATTAATCCGTAACCGTCATTTTCATAAATATTTGAATTAATAATAGTCATTACACCAGTATTGTATATTGAACTTACAGTAGGAGTACTTCCTGATTTTTGAGTGTTTTTGTAAATGCTTACATTATTTAAGTTTACAGTCCCTTTACTTTGCATAACTCCACCGTAATTATTTAATGCATTAGTAAATGCAACATTAGTGAAGTTAACAATTGTATTCTCATTTATATTCATGATTTTAGAAGCATTACCATCAATGATAACTTTTCCTGAACCGATCATTGCAAATGATTTAGCTATTGTTAAAGAATTAGCAATATAAGTACCTTCACCTACATGAATAGTGTAACCTTCAGCAACTAACTCAATTGCTTTTGCAATAGTAGCTACAGGACTATCCTGACTACCGTCATTTGCATCACTACCAGTAGATGATACCCAAACATCAGTTACTGGAAGTTTTGCAACAACTTCAATAGTTAAAGTTTGGCTACCTGATTTAGCAGTAATTTGATCATTGCCGTTCACAGTGTAAGTAACACTAGCTACACCATCAACAGTAGAAACAAGGTTACTTGTTAAAGTACCATTAACAGCACTAAATTCTACATCAATAGCTGAAAGAGGTTTTGACAAGTCTTTTATAGCACCAAAACTTGAATATTTGTTGAAATTAACAGATATTGTTTTTACATCACCTATTTCAGCATCTGTTACAGTAGTTGGATCTGCACTCATGATTACCCAATTGTTTAATGTTACTGTTGAAGGCACTAAATTTTTAGGAGAATTAGTTCCCCACCAGTTGTAATTAACTGTAGCTACACCAGATGCAGATTCACCATTAGATATTGCATAGTCTCCTTCAGCAGTGTTATTTAATAAAACTGAATATGAAATGATTGAATTACTGCCACCGTTTAAGTATAATACAGCACCTAATTTAGCCTGATTGTTTTTGAAAACAGAATCTGTAACACTGACATTACCGTTTAATGAAGTGTATATTGCTCCTCCTTGACCACCAGTGTATTTTCCAGGATTAGCTTTGTTATTAATAAACATAGATTCTTTTACAATACATTCTCCACCAGAAACAAATAATGCTCCTCCCTGACCAGTATTTGCACTATTACTTTCAAATGTAGAATTAATTATATTAACAATACCGATAGTTGCATCAGATGATTTAGTTGCATAAATAGCTCCACCCCATTTAACAGCATTATTTCTAAATACAGTATTGGAGATAGTTGCATTTGCTGAAGTTGTATAAACTATACCATAAGAATTAGAAAATGAAGTCATATCATTATTATAAAACTCAGAATTATCAATAACTAATACTGCATCATTTTGATTGAATACAACACCACGAGCTGCAGAATTTTGATAAAACTTAGAATTATTAATATTTAATTTATTTTTATTAGTAATTATAGTTCCAGAACTACCAGTAGCCTTATTTGAATAAAAGTTAGAATTAGAAATGGTTAACTTACCTTCATTTAAAATAGCACCTGCAAAAACAGCTTTACCATTTGTGAAAGACAAATTAGTTAAAACAACAGTTGCATCAGCAGTTACTTCCATAATTCTTGAAGCATTACCATTAATTACAGTGTTAGCATTACCTTCTAAAGTTAAACTTTTAGAAATGCTTAAAGTTTTATCAATTACATAATTACCATCAGCAATATGAATAATATAACCATCACCAGCAAGTTCAATAGCTTTTGTAATAGTAGCTACAGGACTAGCTTGGCTACCATCATTATCATCACTACCAGTAGTTGCTACCCAAATATCAGCTGCTGCTTGTTTTGCAACAACATCAATAGTTAAACTTTGACTACCTGACTTAGCAGTGATTTTATCATTAGTTGTAGTAGTGTATGTTACAGTAGCTATACCATCTACACTAGCTACATTATTTTTACTTAAAGTACCACTAACAGCACTAAAGTCAACATTGATTCCAGAAATAGACTGAGCTAAATCTTGAATACTACCAGAAGCATCAGTGTAATGATTAAAGTTAACACTTACATCAATAGCTTTACCACTTTCAGCATCAATAGTAGTTTCAGGAGTACTCATAACTACCCATTTATTTACATTATCACCAGTGTAAGTATTAGTTCCCCACCAGTTGTAATCTAAATTAACAGTTGGAGTAACTCCAGATGCAATATTTAAATTTTTACTGAATCCATTATTCATAATAGAAGAATAAGTTAAATTAACAATGGAATTTTTAAAAATATAAGCTAATGCACTAGTATCTGCATTACCAAAAGTATTGTTTTCAATTATACAGTTAGTCATATTTAATGCAGTTACAAAATTAGAATTGCCCAAATATAACAAATATTGACCATTAATTCCACTTTCTGTTTTTCCAATTACATTATTGGAAATTACAGTATTGGAAATAGTTAAAGTACCCTTATTTTCTATAAGAGACATCATAGATCCACTAGCTCCAGTTATACGAGAATTAGTTAAAGTTACTGTTGCTTCTTTGTTATCTAAATAAAACACAGTTCTTAAATGTACCGCAGCTCCAGTTACAGAATCAGATAATTTAGGATTAATAATAGATATATTATCAAAATTATATTTACCAGTGCCTGAATTATAAACAATAGATCCCCTAGTTACTCCACAGGTCACATCTTTTATTGTAGAATTAATAATATCTGCAACACCTGTTGTGTATAACTGCATTGCACCAAATTTAGCACTAATATCTGTAAAAGTACAATTAATTACTTTAAGATTTCCATTACCACCTACTCTTAAACCACAGGAACTGCCACTAGCAGATGAAACCCCTGTGAAAACAAGATTAGTGAATTCTAAAGTACAGTCATTTTCAAGACATTCAAATACATTTGCACCATTACTATTTAATATAACCTTACCTTCACCAACAAAGGATAAAGATTTATTAAGACCTATTTTTCCCTGATTATAAGTTCCTTCTTTAATATGAATAGTAGCTCCGCTTTGAGCTAAGTCTACAGCTTTGCTGACACTAGCTACAGGATTAGCCTGACTACCATCATTTGTATCATCACCAGTAGTTGCTACCCACACACCATCAGATGAAGGATCACCAACTACCTGAGAATCCTCTGAAGTTACCGGATTAGCAAATGCACCATCATCGACAGAAACATCTTCACTAATACTGACAGCATCAGATGAATTCATAACTATCTCATTACTATCTGCTGCACTTACACAAGATATTGAAAATGCCACAATAGCTATGAGAAAGATTATTAAAATTTTCTTATCCATGAGTATCCTCCTTTTTATTTTATTTTGAAAATTTTAAATTTTTAAAGTCTTTATAGTATTAAACACCGCCAAAATATCAATTATAACCCCCAATAAGTTGAACCTGATTAAAACCGGTACAACACACATCAATAAATTCAAAATAAATTTATCAAAACTAAACAAATTTTGAATATGATTTATATTTATATTATAAGGACATATTTAAGATTTATCAAATATTTTTGAAAAGTAAAAAATAAGTTACATCAGAATTTAAAAAAAAGAAGAAAAAAGATTAAACAATAGAATTGAAGGCTTTATCAATAGCTTCTTTTTGATTCATTGCCCTGCAAGCCTCTTCAACTCTATCAACATCTGCTTTTGTTTCAGGATATCTTGGAACTGCATGACATCCCCCATCATCCAATTTAGAAATTTCAAAAGTTCCGATATCCTCAGCTATTCTGGTAATCTCCAATTTATCCAGACCTATTAACGGACTTAAAATAGGCATGTCAACACCATGACGGGTAGCTAATATATTAGACAGTGTCTGTGAAGCAACCTGGCCTACACTGCTTCCGTCTACAATAGCAAGTGCACCGTATTTATGAGCTAATTTCTCAGCTATCTGATACATTCCTGATTTGCATAAAACACAGGTCATTTTCTCAGGAGCACAATCCTTAGCCTGCTGCAAATACTCACCATATTTAACAACTTTTTTTGTAATGGGAACTCCTTTTGCATAACTTTGAAGCTGATCAATTATTTTATCAAAGTTTTCATGAACTTTAGGACCTGTAAATGGAGCATTGTCACAGTGAAGTGCTATAACCTCACAGCCTCTTTTCATCATAAGATAAGCAGCCACAGGAGAATCAATACCGCTGGAAACCAAAACAACTACCTTTCCCTGTGTTCCCAGCGGAAGGCCGCCAGGTCCTTCAATTTTTTCATGGTAAATAAAAGCTTCATCATCCCTTACTTCAACATATATTTTAAGTTCAGGATTTGTTAAATCAACAGGACATCCCACTTTTTTAACAACTACAGAACCGCAAAATGCAGCCATTTCCTGAGATGTAAAATCATGGTTTCCCACTCTTCTGCATTTTATGGCAAATCTGGTATCTTCACCTATAAATCCTTCACGAAGAAGACCGTCCACATATTCACCTAATGTTTTTTCAATATCCTCATAATTTCCATATGTTGAAACAGCCGGAGAGTAAGACACCACACCAAATACCTTATTTAAATTTTCCAAACACTCGCCATAGTTTTTTGGAAAGATATATATTCTTCCCTGGTTTCTGTCAACTTCACAGTCAATAGCTGCTTTAATATTTTTAACTAATTTACGCTCAAAACGTGCCCTTACTTTTGAACTCTTTAAACCAATTTCACCATAACGTGCTATAACTACATCATAATTCATATTATTCCTCTTTTAATACTTTAAGGTGTCCAGCCATAAATTTAAGAGTGGATCCCTGTACCAGTACTGAAATACAAGTAACAACCATTACAATATCAAATATCAGCTGTGCATTATAAATACCATGTACCAACGGATAAAATGCAAATACAATAGGCACTGCCCCTTTAATTCCAGCCCATGAAACAAATGCCTTTGAAGGTCTGTCTATATCAAATGGAGCTAAAGATATTAATACTGCAATTGGTCTTGCCACAAATGTCAGTATCATTGCAATCCATATTGCCGGAATCAAAACCGGGATAAGTTCCTTTATTGATGAAAATGCACCAAGCAATACAAACATTACAATTTGCATAATCCATGCAATACCTTCGAAAAATGATAATTGCGTATATTTATATTTGATTTTGCAGTTACCAATTATTACTGCTGCAAGATATACTGACAGGAATCCGTTTCCCCCAACAACTTCAGTAGCTGCAAAAGAAAGAATAGCTGCTGACAACAGCAATACAGGATACAATCCTTCAACACTTAATTTAATTCTTGCAAGTAATTTTGAAAATCCTTTACCTAAAATTGCACCCATTACTAATCCTAAAGCTAATGATTTAAAGAAATTAAATACCAAAAGCAGTATGGAAGTTTCAGGATGCATTATCAAATAAATTACTGATGTTACAAGTATATACGCCATCGGATCGTTTGTAGCACTTTCCAGCTCAAGCATATGGTCCAAATTATCTTTAATATGTAACTTTTGTGTTTTGAAAATTGAAAACACTGCCGCTGCATCTGTAGAAGATATAATTGAACCTATTAAAAATGAATCCAGCCATCCCAAACCGAATAACAGATGAACAAGTATTCCTACAACCATTGCAGTAATAAAAACCCCTATGGTAGATAAGGAGATTCCTTCCCAGGTTACCCTTTTAATGTTGGCAAGTTCAGTATCCAGACCTCCCGAAAACATAATAATAATCAGGGCAAATATACTTATCGATTGAATCAGGTTATAATCCGCTATCGATGAGGATATAAATTGATTAGTGTCTAAAATTAAACCTACAATTAAAAAAATCAATAATGCAGGAACACCGATTTTAGCTGTGAATTTACTTAACAATACACAGACTAAAAGTAAAAATCCTATAAACAACAGTACTAAATGAACATCAAACATACATATCAAATTATTTTAAAAAAATTCAGATTTATATCGCCGCTGCTAAAAATATAACAGCTCATATAAATCTTTAATTTTAACATTTATAAGCATTATTGTTAAAGACCCTATTTAATTAAATAAGGTCAATAGCAGTATCTAATGCTTCATTCATATTTTCACATTGAGGTCCTGCTCCCTGAGCAAGAGTTAGACGGCCGCCACCGCCGCCACCAAGAACATTTGCAGCTTTTTTAATTATTTCATTTACTTTAATGCCTGCATCAATAGCCCTCTGGGAAGCTGCACCAACGATTTTACCGTCATTGTTACCCATTAAAACAACATCAGCCTTGTCATTGTCTGTAAAGTCAGTTGCAATTTTTTGAAGCTCTTTAAAATCAGCATCAATTAACTGTTTAACAACTTTAAGACCTTTGATTTCACTAACATCATCAGCTAATGAATTCATTTTTAAACTGGCTATTTCAGACTTTAACTTGTCAATTTCATTTTTCTGTGCTTTCCATTCCAAAAAGAATCTGTCACATGTTTTTGGAAGCTGATCATTATCAACCTTAAAGATTCCTGAACTTTCACGAAGCAGTTTATTTTCATTTTGAATAGAATCAACTGCAGCTGTACCTGCTGAGAAATCAATCCTTTCAACACCATCCTGAACCCTTTCGGTTTTATTGATTTTAATTGGACCTATATCTCCAGTTCTTAAAACATGAGTTCCTGCACAGGCCTGAACATCAATACCAGGTATTTTAACAACACGAATTGACTTGCCCGGTACAATACCGCCCTGATAAAGTTTAAATCCATATAACGATTCTGCTTCATCCCTTGTATAAAATTTAATATCCAACTCAATGTTGTCCATTACATATTCATTAGCTAATTTCTCAATTTCATTAAGTTCCTCTTGAGAAATACGTTTATAATGAGATAAATCTATACGTGATCTGGATACTCCTTTTTGAGCACCAGCCTGCCAGATATGTTCTCCCAAGATTTTACGGGCAGATGCTACAATCAGGTGAGTTGCTGAGTGATGGCGGGCTAAAGTTATTCTTCTGTTCCAGTCAATTTTACCTTCAACTTTTTTACCGACAAATTTATCTAAATCAATGTCCCCATCTACATGATGCAATACCACATCGTTGACTTTTTCAGCATAATTGATATTGATTACATTACCGTCAACAGAAATTGTACCTGTATCAGAAGGCTGACCTCCACCTTCAGGATAAAATACTGTTTTATCAAATACCAGTGTGTTTTTACCGTCTTTTTCAACTACTCCTAAAACTTCTGCTTCAAATTCTTTCTGATTAAAATCTTTGTAGAACAGTAAATCAGTTTCAGGATAATCAATTTCAAAAGATTCCTTTTTATTGGAGGTGTCTTTTTCATGTGCTCCTGCTACAAGAGTAAAGAAATTATCAGGAACATTTACAGTGAAATTATCTCCAGCTATTTCAACAACTGTTTCCGGAGGAATTCCATGAGCATCATATAAATCCATCAGCATATCCAAAGGCATTTCAGTTTTGCCTTCTTTTTTAAGTCTTTTAATGGATCTTTTAACAATACTGGTTCCTTTTTTAATAGTAGATTTATATCTTTCCTCTTCAAGAGAAATAATGTTCATGATATGATTTTCAGAATCTTTAATTTCAGGATAAAATTTAGTTAAAAATTCAAGCTGAATTCCCATAACCTCTGCCAAAGACTCTTTCATGTTTAACTCTTTCATAAAACGAATGGTTCTTCTTAAAACTAAACGGGCCAAATAACCTTCTTTTACATTTGAAGGAATAATGCCGTCAGCCAGCATGAAAGCAAGACAGCGGGTATGGTCTGCAATAATATAAATTGCTTCCATAGGTTCTGCAGATTCTAAAAGTTCATCTAAAGTAATGCCCAAACTATTAGCTACCTGTTGACGAAGCTCTTTAATATCTCCAATATCCTCAATATCCATCATACCAGCTATCTGAGCATTGCGGGCCAAAATCTCAGTATTGACTTTAACATCAGTCAACTCTTTTAATTTATCAACTACCGGAGCGAAACATGCATCATAAGCAGTAGGAGTTCCCTGAGAAATCCAGGCGATTCTTTCCAAACCGTAACCGGTATCTACAACTTTAATTGGAATTTCTTCTTTTTCACCATTGTCTAAAGTTTTATATTGGATGAAAACCAAAGTAGCTAATTCTACACCACGGACACAAACTTCATAACAAGGTCCTTCATTACCTCCTCCGCTCCACCATGATTTGATAAAGCAGATTTCCTCAGTGCTGATTCCGATATATTTGAAGAACTCATGACAAAGTCTTATTGTATCATCTTCCCAGTAAATAAAATTTTCTTCAGTATTTATTACAGTATGGGATCCCATTGTAAAACAGGTCATGTGTCTGCCGGTTCTTCCGACATTATCAACATCATTTAAACGAACAGAAGGCTGTTCAATTTCTAAAGGATTTGCTGGAGGTTTAACCATACCGGAAGTAACCCATGGCTGGAAACAGAATATAGAAGCTCCAACTAAAAATACATCATCTCTCCATCTTTTAGCTAAAATAGGATATCTCTTAATAGGAGTATGTCCCTCTTTTTCTAAAAATTCTCTGAAAACTTGTTGAATTTCATATAAAGTATAAGGTTTATCAGTTGCAGGATTTCCAATAAATTCATATTCATCACATGGAGCATCCCCACAGGTATCCCTGTCAACTTGTGCGTAAAATTCATGTCCACAAGTTTTACATTTTTGTTTTTTATAACCAAGTTTATCGAATATTTCAAGCATTTCAATCAATTTAAAATCTATTTATTATAATTTACTATTTGTTTTTAATATAATAAATATATTTTTAGAAAAAGTAATTACATTAATAATTGCTTAAAATAAGTGTTAAGTTGAAAATAAGTTTTAATTAATAAAAATAGTAGTTAATAAAAAAGAAAAGAAAAAGATAGAAAAAATCTATCCGAATAAAGCTCCTAAACCAGCTGCTGCTGCTTCTTCAGCTTTTTCTTCCTCTTCTTCTTCCTCTTCCTCTTCTTCTACAGCTGCTTCAGCTGCTGCTGGAGCTGCTGCTGCAGGAGCTGCTGCCATAGCAGTAGTTTCCATTGCTTCATCAATGTCAACATCTTCTAAAGCTGCGATTAATGCTTTAATTCTAGCATCATCAGCGTCAATTCCTGCTGCTTCTATAATACTTTTAACATTTTCTTCGTTAATATCTTTATCTGCACTGTGCAAAATCATTGCCGCATATATATATTCCATGTTATCACCATTAGTTTTATAATCTAATTTGTAAGGTTTATAATAATAAAAAATTTTAATTAATTATTTTAACCGAAGAGAGCCCCTAACCCAGCTGCTGCTTCTTCTTCTGCATCTTCTTCCTCTTCTTCTTCCTCTTCTTCCTCAACAGTTTCTTCAACAGCAGGAGCTGCTGCAACTGCTACATTAGAAAGTTTTTCAGCTAATTCATCATCTAAAGCACCTTCAGTACCTGATACTTCAGATGCTAAAGCTAACATTTTAGCTTGTGCGAGACCAATTATTGGCTCTGAGGTTTCAGAAGTCATTATTGCTGCATCAACACCAACATTGATTGCCCTGGTGTAAGCAAGAGTAATGATTGTGGAAATAGTTTCCTCTGTAGGAATAGCTGCATTAACAGACAAGTTGAATGCACTTTTAAATGCATTTTGAACATCTGCTAAAGTTTGTTCTTCGTCGATTGCGAGTACTTCAGAAGTATAAATTGCTTCTTCTTCGTATACTGCTCTTAAATCAATCCCAACTTCCATAGGATTAATATCCATTCTTGATAAAGTACTTGCAACAGCAGCAGATACTTCTTCACCTGCTTCTACAAGAACGGTTTCTTTAGAAACAACAATTTTACCTTTATCAATTTTAGCTGGAATTCCAACTTGTTGTAATTCACCGAGGAATGGACCTGGTTCAAAACCTGTGTCTCCTTCAGGTATAACAATATCATCAGTAGCAATAGCGCCCGGTTTAGCAGGAGCTGAAGTTTTACTGTCTTCTAATATTTTATACAATTTGAAAGGATTCATTTCAGTTGCGATAACTGCAACTTGACCTTCCATATGCTCTGATAAATCAACAATGTTGTTTTTACTAGCATTACAATCTTCGAGAGCTAAATCAATAAGATTCTTTTTTGACATTCTGATGACAGCTTTGTTATGAAGAGATTTCCTCATTTCTTGGAGCTGTTTTGCTGGAATGTTTAATAAATCAACAATTCCGATAACATCATATTTATCAATTAAAGATTTGAGCTCATTAACTTCTTCTTTTTTCCATTCAGCAACATGAGCCATTAGATCACCCTCACTATTGGACCCATAGTTGTTTTAATAAACATGGATTTAATTTGATTTCTTCCTTTATCTAAATGGCGGTCTAAGACTGTAAGAACAGTTTCAATATTTTCAGCTAAATCTTCATCTGACATATCTTGGCTTCCAACAATAATCTGAATAGCAGGTTGTTGTTTGATACCAACTTTAACTGTGCTTTGTAATCTTTCTAAAAGAGGATCTAATTTGATACTAGCTGGCACTGGTTTTGGCATTTTATTACGAGGACCAAGAATTGGACCTAAAAATCTACCAACAAGTGGCATCATATCAGCTTGAGCTATAAAGAAATCAACAGAGTTTGCTGCTTTTTTAGCTGCTTTTCTGTCTTTTCCTAACTCTTCTAAATCCGCTTTATTAATCACAAGAGCGACACCAGCATCTTTAGCTTGAACAATAAGTTCCCCATCAGCTATGACTCCGATTTTAACTTCTTTGCCACGGCCGTTAGGAAGAGTAACTTCCTCATTAAACCTATTTTCTGGTTTTTTGACATCTAAGTCGCGAATATTAACAATCATATCCACAGACTGTGTGAAGTTTCTCGGCTTTGATTGTTCTTTTGCCTCCTTCACCGCTTCTAATACTTCTTGTGTCATATTATCCCCCATGAACAAATAAGTGTTCATTGGATTATTTTTTTAAATTTGGTTTCATGAGTAATCGATTAAAGAAAAAATTCTTCTTCGATTGCATGAATTAAACAGTATATCAATTATAATCGCAATTATAACATCATATACACTGTTTTATAAGTTTAAATTTTAAATTTGAATAGACAATGTTTATTCAACTAAAACATCATCGTATTTTCCAGCATCAACATCTTTTTGTGCTTCTCTTGGGTCTTTACCATCAACAGAAAGTCCCATACTTACACAGGTTCCCATTACCTCTTTGACACCTGCTTTGTAATCATTAGCTAATAATGAATCAAATTTCATCCTAGCTATTTTTAAAGCTTTGTCAATAGGTAAATCAGCTACAATATCTGCACCTGGCTCATGAGAAGCTTTTTCAATGCCGAGTTCTTCCATAATGAGAGAAGTAGTTGGAGGAGTACCAATTTCAATTTCAAATTCTTTAGTATCTCTATCAATGCTAACTTTAACAGGCACTTTCATTCCTGCAAAGTCTGCACTTTTATTATTAATTTCTTCAACTACTTGCATCATGTTAATACCGAAAGGTCCTAATGCTGGACCTAATGGAGGTCCAGGAGTTGCGCTTCCGCCTTCGATAAGAATTTCAACTGTATCTTTAGCCATCAGTCAGCCTCCTTTTGAATAATTCTAATTTGATCAGCTTTTACAGTAACCGGAATCGGTACTGCTGCTTCTATTAACTCTAGAACTACTTCTTCACGTGATTCATCAATACGAACCACTTTTGCTCTTTCTCCTTTAAACGGACCAGAAATAAGTTCAACAACACTTCCTTTTTGAATAGAGGAAATGATAGGTTCAGGTTTCAAGAATCTTTTAGCTTCTTCAAAAGTAATTCCGTGTTTACCTTCGACAACACCTCTTAAATGAGGTACTTTAAGATCAGGATTCCTTAAATCTATTTTTGTTGAAGATTCTACTAATATATATCCTTTTAAAGATTCTGGGACAAGAATTGCAGAAATACCTATGCCTTCAACACTGATAGCTTTATGAGCTAAAAGTCTAGCAACATTTCTTTCCTGACCTGCAGAGGTTTTAAGAGCATATATGGAACTATTAGCATCTTCCATGAAAAAATCACCTATTTTTAAGTTAATAAAATCATATAGTTAAGTTAAAAGTTATTATAAAAACATAATTAAACAAGAAACGAATCATGAAATAATTAGATTCTTATAATATCTATATCTATATTGATAATAGTATTTAAAGTTTTCAAAAAATTAAATTTTGAAATAAAATTAATATTACAAATTAAATTTTATTATAATTTCTTGAGATTAAATTATGCAAAAATGAATAATTATAATCCTATTAATTCACCGATTAATACAATTACAAAACCGACAACACCAATAATAGCAATTCCAATTGCTACAATTTTTGAAAATTCCAAATATTCTTCTTTGTCTGGTTTTCTTGATACTTTTAATACTCTTTTACAATCTTTAATAGTTTTATCAAAACGTTCTTGAACATTCATATTAAATACCCTTTAATAAAAAACTACAGAATTTAATCCCATAGTAGTGAATTATAATAAAATAATAGTAATGAAATAATTTTTAATTTTATTTATTAATAAAGTTTTCTATGAAATAAAAAAAGAAAAATGGAATTAGAATATTCCATCAATGAAATCATCTAATTGATCTTCATTAGAAGTAGTTTCCTGAGAATCTTCAAAATCATCATCATTTACAGAGCTGCTGTCTTTAGATTCAGAAATTCCTGAAACAACAATAGTTGTTCTAATAGTATTCTCCAAGCTTTCATCAATTTGAGCTCCCCAAATAATGTTAGCTTCAGGATCTAATTTGTCAGCAACAACCTGTACGATTTTTTCTGATTCATGTAAAGTCATGTCAGAACTACCTGCAATGTTAATTAAAGCACCAGTAGCATTGGAAATATCAATGTCTAATAATGGGCTGCTTAATGCTTCATGGACAGATTCTAATGCTCTGTCGCCAGAATCAGATTCACCCATACCAATCATAGCCATACCGGAACTGCCCATAATACTTTTAATATCAGCAAAGTCCAGACTTACAAGACCGCTTTTAGTAATCAGTTCAGTAATACCTTTAACTGCTCTACCTAAAATTTCATCAGAAACCATGAATGCTTTGTTTAAAGGAAGGTTTGGTGCTACTTCCAATAATTTGTCATTTGGAATAATAATTACAGTATCTGCAGCAGATTTAAGTTTTTCCAAACCGTTTTCTGCATTTTCCCTTCTTCTAATACCTTCAGCTGAGAAAGGCATAGTAGCTACAGCAACAGTTAATGCACCTGCTTTTTTAGCTAATTTAGCTATAATTGGTGCTGAACCAGTACCGGTTCCTCCACCAAGCCCGCAGGTTACAAATACCATATCTGCACCTTCAAGTTCATCTCTAAGTTCATCTTCTGTTTCTTCAGCACATTCTTCACCAACAGAAGGATCTCCACCAGCACCTAATCCGCCACATGTTTGTTTTCCCAAGAGGATTTTTTTACTAGACTGGCTATAAAATAAATCTTGAGCATCAGTGTTTACAGTAATTGTTGTTGCTCCTTCAATACCTATTTCATTTAATCTAGAAATAGTATTATTACCTGCTCCCCCAGCACCAACAACAAAAATATTAGTTTTATTTTGTTTAAATAATTTTATTAAATCATTGTCAATATCTGAGGAAATTTTTTTAGGTGCTTTCTCTTCCATTCTTTCTTCGGATTCTTTGATTGCATCATCTATAAATTTCACGAGTTAACCCCACATACTCTTTAAATATGTTAACTATTTTTGTAACAACTAATATTTAAATGCCACTACTTTTTAAATTTTGATTGGAAAAAACAAAAATAAATCCATTTGGCATATAATTTAGCTATGAAATGAAGTATAATTATCTAAATATTTTAAATATAACCGAAATACAAGATTAAAATCAAAATAAATTTACAAAAAAGAATAAAAGGAATTTAAGTATAAAAA
>OHQG01000461.1_pt1 | contig 21557 bp, 15 predicted proteins | sample 1577871 | NCBI WGS metagenome assembly OHQG01 (sample SAMEA3879604, study PRJEB24766) | human gut metagenome | biome: human-associated habitat; feature: feces | place: USA | collected 1985/1987
GGCCAGCGCCCCGGATCATGAGCCCATCCAGGATTTCAATCCACGCTCCCCTCGCGGGGAGCGACGTCCCGTCAGCCGCATATCCGTCGACAGTGGCCAATTTCAATCCACGCTCCCCTCGCGGGGAGCGACCCCACTTTTTCAACTGGATATAGCGCCCGATCAATTTCAATCCACGCTCCCCTCGCGGGGAGCGACATCAGAACCCGGCGCAATGCGTTCAGGCCCAAAAATTTCAATCCACGCTCCCCTCGCGGGGAGCGACGTAGATGATATCGATAATCACCCGTTCCGTTTGATTTCAATCCACGCTCCCCTCGCGGGGAGCGACAGCAACTCCGACAGCGAACAGTAACGTGTGTGTAGTTATTTCAATCCACGCTCCCCTCGCGGGGAGCGACACGGTGTGACCCGTGACCTCACTCTGTACTCTTGATTTCAATCCACGCTCCCCTCGCGGGGAGCGACCTGGGCAGTCGCACCGCCAATGACAAATTGCTCATTTCAATCCACGCTCCCCTCGCGGGGAGCGACGCAGATGCAGGATGATGTGCTCCACATTCTGATTATTTCAATCCACGCTCCCCTCGCGGGGAGCGACTGTGGATATGGTGGCCGGTCAATTCATGTATAACAATTTCAATCCACGCTCCCCTCGCGGGGAGCGACGACAAGGCGACCGGGCGAATCGCTGTTTATCCCGTATTTCAATCCACGCTCCCCTCGCGGGGAGCGACCCCCGGCTCTTGCCAATTCTTCACGGGCTTCTTATTTCAATCCACGCTCCCCTCGCGGGGAGCGACGCGTCTTTCCTGGCACGCAAGACGGAGTATCTCAGATTTCAATCCACGCTCCCCTCGCGGGGAGCGACTTGACGCGGAAAGAATTTGGTTCTTTTATGCTGATTTCAATCCACGCTCCCCTCGCGGGGAGCGACCTACGCCCTGCGCTACGCGGAGTTTGTGGCGCTGATTTCAATCCACGCTCCCCTCGCGGGGAGCGACTTTAGCAACCTACACCCTGATTTCTCCAAATAAATTTCAATCCACGCTCCCCTCGCGGGGAGCGACTTAGCTTGCTGGACGGTAGTGTTTACCCCTATCGATTTCAATCCACGCTCCCCTCGCGGGGAGCGACACCTATGAGAAACTGTTTTACCATATCCCGGTAAGATTTCAATCCACGCTCCCCTCGCGGGGAGCGACTTTTGACCGGTCTGCGGTTGAGCTGCCTAAGTTATTTCAATCCACGCTCCCCTCGCGGGGAGCGACCGGCCTGGTGGCCATCGAGGGCAACACTGGCTCCGATTTCAATCCACGCTCCCCTCGCGGGGAGCGACCTAATAATAGCGTATAATTAAACCATCAAGAGGGATTTCAATCCACGCTCCCCTCGCGGGGAGCGACGGCAAGTACTTGCCCCGCCGGGTTATTTCGGCGATATTTCAATCCACGCTCCCCTCGCGGGGAGCGACGTCAGCTTTGCCCCTTCTTCAACAACCGGGTATTATTTCAATCCACGCTCCCCTCGCGGGGAGCGACTCGTTTGCCTTGCTGGCCGCCGCATCATACTCGGAATTTCAATCCACGCTCCCCTCGCGGGGAGCGACCGACGGTCGGTACTGGCGCAGCTCTGCGTAAGTTGCAATTTCAATCCACGCTCCCCTCGCGGGGAGCGACTTTGACTGGGACGGAAACAACTTTATCCTCACATATTTCAATCCACGCTCCCCTCGCGGGGAGCGACCATGACCCCCGGTATTCTGCTGGCACCCGGCTGGAGCATTTCAATCCACGCTCCCCTCGCGGGGAGCGACGGTATCACTGTATTTCTTTGGTGTGACTTTGGTGTATTTCAATCCACGCTCCCCTCGCGGGGAGCGACTGTTCCGGGGTCATGCCAATCGCCAGGTAGTAGGGATTTCAATCCACGCTCCCCTCGCGGGGAGCGACCCCGGAACTCCCCGGCGTGGTTGACCGACGGCGGGGGTCAGTTGTCCCCATCCCCGCCGTACAATTTCAATCCACGCTCCCCTCGCGGGGAGCGACCCCGAAGGAGTGGGATTGCTGCTCCCGCTACATGATTTCAATCCACGCTCCCCTCGCGGGGAGCGACTTCAACATCCTTCTGGATCTGGTCTAGCCGAAGATTTCAATCCACGCTCCCCTCGCGGGGAGCGACTACTGCATCATGAGTAACGCGGAATTTAAGGCGCTATTTCAATCCACGCTCCCCTCGCGGGGAGCGACTTTACGAGTATGAAGTCATTGGTATCCGCGTGCAGATTTCAATCCACGCTCCCCTCGCGGGGAGCGACCGGGTTTAGCGTACCGTAGTCCACGCTGATAAAATTTCAATCCACGCTCCCCTCGCGGGGAGCGACGCGGTAGAGATCTCCGGGTGTACCAGGCACAAGGAATTTCAATCCACGCTCCCCTCGCGGGGAGCGACGAGGTTACGCACAGCGTTGGCTACGAGTTGTACGAATTTCAATCCACGCTCCCCTCGCGGGGAGCGACGTTTCAAGCGGGGTGCGCACTGTTTTGCCGGAACCAATTTCAATCCACGCTCCCCTCGCGGGGAGCGACTCCACAACTTCCTTTCCCCTTTTTAGGGCCTCAATTTCAATCCACGCTCCCCTCGCGGGGAGCGACTATGCGCCCCATCAAGAAAAGTTGCATAGTTTATATTTCAATCCACGCTCCCCTCGCGGGGAGCGACATGCCGGCGTATCGATATACGAGGAGGGGACTGCGATTTCAATCCACGCTCCCCTCGCGGGGAGCGACTGCCAGCAGGGCGGAGGCGATGCCGGCAACAAGCAGAGATTTCAATCCACGCTCCCCTCGCGGGGAGCGACTGTCGTACAACTATGCAAAGCTACTTGGGCGTATAACAATTTCAATCCACGCTCCCCTCGCGGGGAGCGACCGTGCTGCGGAAAACAAACCACACGGCCATTGGCGTATTTCAATCCACGCTCCCCTCGCGGGGAGCGACAGCATCCGGAGGTCTTCAAGCGGGATGGCGCCTTATTTCAATCCACGCTCCCCTCGCGGGGAGCGACCTTCCAGACCTTCAAAGGGACCGATGTAAGCTTCATTTCAATCCACGCTCCCCTCGCGGGGAGCGACATTGCGGCATTACAGCTACAACGCTATATGATTGATTTCAATCCACGCTCCCCTCGCGGGGAGCGACGACAAATGCGTCCGCTGCGGAAACGACTACGTTGTATTTCAATCCACGCTCCCCTCGCGGGGAGCGACAAGGCCACGATCCACCGTTACGACGCATATTCCACATTTCAATCCACGCTCCCCTCGCGGGGAGCGACCAATGCCCGAAGGTGTGGCGGCTGTCTATCTCTTGATTTCAATCCACGCTCCCCTCGCGGGGAGCGACTTAGAAAACCCTTGATTTATCAGCATTTTCAGAATTTCAATCCACGCTCCCCTCGCGGGGAGCGACGACAGCCGCATGAAGCTGTCTAAGCGGTGGCTGGAATTTCAATCCACGCTCCCCTCGCGGGGAGCGACGTTTGGCATTGGGCCGCAACTCCGGATCATAGCATTTCAATCCACGCTCCCCTCGCGGGGAGCGACGTCCGTTGCACAGTGTGCCTCGCTACCGCACAAAATTTCAATCCACGCTCCCCTCGCGGGGAGCGACTTCATCAACCGCCGCCAGGAAGAGGACGGCTTCTGGATTTCAATCCACGCTCCCCTCGCGGGGAGCGACTCCTCGTGTCGGAGAGTTCTTCATAACTGGCCTGATTTCAATCCACGCTCCCCTCGCGGGGAGCGACCGGACAGCCCCGGAATATATTTATATGCCCAACCAATTTCAATCCACGCTCCCCTCGCGGGGAGCGACCCCAACATTTTGTAGGCCTGGGTCTGGCTCACGCTATTTCAATCCACGCTCCCCTCGCGGGGAGCGACTTGGCACAGCTTCTCCACAAACAGCTTCCCGGCGTGTCCATTTCAATCCACGCTCCCCTCGCGGGGAGCGACCTCGTCCTCGGCACCAAAGGATATACCAAGACCAAATTTCAATCCACGCTCCCCTCGCGGGGAGCGACAGGTAGTAGCAGCACTTGTCGGATACCAGGAAATCCGGATTTCAATCCACGCTCCCCTCGCGGGGAGCGACCATTACGTTCGGAGGTGTGAGGATCCTTGCCTGAATTTCAATCCACGCTCCCCTCGCGGGGAGCGACAAGCATTCGAGATTTCCTTTTGACTCAGGAGCCATTTCAATCCACGCTCCCCTCGCGGGGAGCGACCTGTCGCTGGCGAAGCTAATGGAGGCGTAACCCATTTCAATCCACGCTCCCCTCGCGGGGAGCGACGGCGATGGGACGGACCAAACAGCAGTTCTTCGAGATTTCAATCCACGCTCCCCTCGCGGGGAGCGACAACAGCGGCGGCGGTGTCCATGTAATAAGAACGGATTTCAATCCACGCTCCCCTCGCGGGGAGCGACACGGTATTTTGGACATTGCCAACACCAAAATCAATATTTCAATCCACGCTCCCCTCGCGGGGAGCGACTGACGGCAACTCGGTTTGCTACCGTTTTAGGGCTATTTCAATCCACGCTCCCCTCGCGGGGAGCGACGTGTGAAGATGTTCTGACCCGGTGGTATGCCGAATTTCAATCCACGCTCCCCTCGCGGGGAGCGACCATCATCCGTGATTATGCGGAATTTCAGGGGATCATGATTTCAATCCACGCTCCCCTCGCGGGGAGCGACCCTCCAAAACCACAACCTTTTCATCCACCAGATGATTTCAATCCACGCTCCCCTCGCGGGGAGCGACTTCCAGAGTGGCCGTGTGATCGAGTGGCTGGAGATTTCAATCCACGCTCCCCTCGCGGGGAGCGACCTGGCGGGGCTACATACACTGCCCGTTTCACAGCGAATTTCAATCCACGCTCCCCTCGCGGGGAGCGACAGCAGATATAGACAAAAATGTATCTGCAAATTTGTATATATCAGATAAATTTCAGAGCAATTACAGTTCTCCGGAAAGACAAACGGATCATATTGCAACCGTAACCTTACGCAAAAAAGATTCCTTCAGGTGCGAACCGCCCGGGCTATTTATGTCCTCTGCCGCCTCGCACCGCTAAAGGATCAGCGGTTCTTCAGGAAGATAAGATGATTTACATCCAAAATGTTCGATCTTATTCTCATAACGGTTCCCTAGATAATAAAAGCGCAGGCTATCCCTGTCCTGATCCATGATAGACAACAATTTTACCTGAAGTACTTTACATTGTGCCGGGTCAAGCAGACATTCAAACACCGAGCACTGCACCCGCTGACCGTAATTGACACATTGCTTGGCAATCTGCCGCAGGCGCTTGCGGCCAGCAGCATCCTCGGTATTGACATCGTACGTGATCAAAACCAGCATTGTCCACCCTCACTTCCATAAAAATGGCGGATATACATCCAGATCACCCCTCAGATGCCGCGCCAACAGCAAGGCCTGAAGATAGGGTACCAGTCCCCATGGAACTTTTTCTCCCAAAAACGGATGGGTCAGGACTTCTTTTTTCCGTTCCTGCCAGCGCTGAAGGAACGTGCGCCTTCCGTTCTCGCTGAGAAAAACTCCACCGTTTTCCCGGTAGTCAAAATCCGATTTTTGAAAAATCCGATTATTGATGCAAGTGAGGACAAACCGATCTGCAACACAAGGCCGAAATTCTTCCATCAGATCCAGGGCAAGGGAACTGCGTCCCGGCCGGTCTCGATGCAGAAAGCCCACATAGGAGTCCAGTCCCACACTCTCCAAAGCCCAGGCGCAATCATGGGACAGAAGACTATAGGCAAAAGAAAGCAGCGCATTCACCGGGTCCACTGGTGGCCGGCGGTTTCGGGTTTCAAAATAGAATACTGACCGGTCCCCCAAAATTAACTGATCAAATACACTGAAGTAGGCAGTAGCCCCGGCTCCCTCCAGTCCACGCAAAGTATCTAGATCGATCTGACACAGAAGTTGTGGCATCAGGGCTTTCAACTGCCCTGACACATCCCCCAGGCGCCGTGTATCCACCCGCAATCCGTGATCCCGGCGGGTGCGCTCAATGCTCCATCGGGCATTATGGATCTTGCCAAAAACCATAGTACGGGCAATCGAGCAACTCTGAGTGGTGTCGTCCGCTACCCGGTACTGGGTACGGCGCAAAAGTACATTCCCGTTGGCCTCACCGGTAACCCGGGCCAAAAATTTGCCGCGGGGCGTACAGAAGGAGAGGGAGATACTTCTCTGGGCGCAGGCACCCATCAGGGCTGGTGAGGCGCCTGGATAGGAAAAGGAAATTATTGCGGACAATGTATGGAGGGGGTAGCGTGCCACCACGTTTTTTTCTCGATTGGCTACCACATTTTCTCCGTCCAGGGAGAGATAGATGTCCTCAGAGGTCACAAAAAGGGTGTTGAGCAAACGCCTCATGGCTCCACCTCCATTGCCTGCCGCAGATAGGTATCTGCGGCCTTCTCCTTCATCAAAGCAGGTAAGCACAACTCTTTCAGCGAGCAGGCGCTGCACCCTTTTGCGGGTTTTACTTTCGGTGTATGTCCACGAGCGTAAAGCCTGTGCATCTCCTCCAGCATGGTACCTACCAGCTCCCGGAGTTCCTGTGTAAAGCAGACCGCAGTCCGCCGCCGGGTCTCTCCGTAGAAGAGCGCCCCTTCCGGTATGGTACAGCAGAGTATCTCCTCCAAGCACATGGCCTGGGCACACAGCTGAAGTTCATCCGCCTGATGCGCCTTGGGCGCGCCCCGCTTGTACTCCACGGGGAAGGGAGCCCACAACCCCTCTTCCCCGTGGAGCGGGACGCCGTTTGGATCGGCGTAGAACTCCACCACGTCACATTTCCCGGAGATCCGCAGGGTGGGAGAGAACACGGAAAGCCCTCGCAGAATCAGGGTATCACCCCGACGTTCCCGGGCCTGCTCATCATGGGCCCTGCGATGGAGCAGATCTCCTTCCACCGTGCGCAAATTTTCCCGCCACTGCTGCTCAATGTGAATGAGAGCCCACTGGCGACGGCAGAAAGCAAAGTGCTGCAGGCCGGAAAGTTGGAGGTATCCCTCCTCATGATAGATCACCCCATGCGCTGACAGGTTACTCCTGCAGGTAGGTTGGTCTCATCTACGGTGACCGTGTAGTCCCCATAGCAGCGGGCCGGCGCGCCGTCGCCACCATCCTTCCGAGTCACATGGACCGTCTCAAAGAGTTTCCAGGCGGGGGCGCAACCCAGTTCACTGTCGTGCTTGAAGACGATCAGTTCCCGCACCGCCATCTTTCCCCGGGCGGCGGAGTGGTCATGCTCAAACATATTGAGGATAGACTCCCACAGCAGGGACAGATCCTCCTCAGAGAAACCGGTAGTTTTACGGGCCAGATTGGCGGAAATATAGCCCTCGCAACGATAGAGGCCGTAGGGGACAATATACTTCCGGCCCATCTCGGTGCCTTTCTTCTCAGCATCCGCCTCGGTAGTGATGGCCACCCGGGTGATGGTAACCTCCTGGGGGACTACCGGCTCCACGCTCCGGGCAAAACCGAGTTGCACCGGCCCTCGGACCTGGCCACAGTTCAGCGCGCCCTTTACCATCGTTGTCATTACTGCGCCAAAAGTGCGGATGTCGTAGAAATTAGCGCACATCCAACCACATATAACGCCATCTACATCCACCTTTTCCTCTTTCCTGGCCTTGATTTTCTTTTTCAGCTCCTCCGGTTTCAGTTCAGCTGCGTTTTCGATATTCACCTGGACAAAGCCCTCGTTGTCACTGCGGTTGAGGGGTACACCGTCTTTTACATAGATGCGGTAACCGGCGGCGTCCTCTTTGACAGTCTCCACGTAGTTGCGGATCTTCCGCTTGAGGCATACATCGGTCACAATGCCCAGGCCGGTCTCCGGATCCACCCGGGGCATATTGCCTGCGTCGGGGTCGCCGTTGGGGTTGCCGTTTTCCACGTCGAACAGGATGACAAATTCATAGCGGTTTTTAATGGACTCTGACATGTTATTTCTCCTCCTTCTTTTCATAACGGGCCTGGGTCTGGTGGTAATAGCCAAGTTGGAAAGATCCCTGCTGGGGCAGATTCAGCCGGGCGGGATAGGTCTCCCTCAATTTCGCCAGCAGGCTGGTAAGTTGTTTATCATAGTGGGTGCGAAGGCCACCGTCCAGCTTTTTCAGATGCTTCTGCGCCAAGTTGAGGAGCACAGGAAATACATGCCCCGGAGTAGCAGATGCAGAATTGAAATATTTGTCCTTGATGGTGGTGTTGATACCAGGATTGGCGGAGGCCTGGATCGCCTCCAACACAGAGAAAAGCCGCCCCAGGTTGTAGGAGACATTGGAACTGTCAGGATTGAGAGACATGGTCAAGACCTCCTTTGGAACATCTATGTTCGGTGCTTTCAAATAGTAGGCTTTCAGGATCGCGGCCCGGCCGCGGGTGACGGTGTGTTCTGCCCGGATACGCAGGGTGACACCATTGAGCAGGGTGGCGGGATAACGGGTATTCATCAAAATAGCCCGCAGAGTCTCACCGGCCAGATTGGGGGCGGGTGTCTTATCCCGGGAATTCTGGTTCACCGTCTCGTCCAGCAATTTCCAGAGGGGAAGGGTATCGAATTTGTCATAGGCCGGTTTCACGATCTCCAACCGCTGCTGGTGGGCCTGGGCATTGCGGAGAAACGCCCCGAAACTGTTGCGCAGGAAAAAGCGCACGGAAAGACGGGCGGCATTAGGGGAGAGCCCCAGGATATAGAACTCCACATTGGGATCCAGATGTTCCTCGTCCAGTTCCGCTGTCCCTCCGTCACACAGTTTTTTCAGCGCAGCCTGCATATCCGCAAGGCGATAGACGGGTGGCTGTCCAAACACGGCCCAGCCCATCATATTCTGCGAGATCGTCCCTCCATCCTTTGCCCAGCAGACCACTGTGGTATCTCCCACCCGATACACATGCTCCCGGTCGGAGAGCAGGTGATTAAGCGCGGTGGTGTAGGCAAAGGCGGCATATTTGCTGGTGGGGGCATTGAAATTTTGCTCTTTTCCGTAAGAGCAAAACGCGGATGCATTGAAGGAGACCAGGGCTGCCCCGCTGGATTGGGCGCCCTGCACGTTCTTTATGGAGGGGTGAACACTCTCTACCGGCCCCTTTTCTCCGGTAACCAGGCAGACCATTTGAGGCATATTACCGTCCACCGTATTGCTATAGTGCCGTTCCCAGGCCAGCCGTATTTGCGGATCGTCGTGTATAAACGCGCCGTCATACCAAAAGATCAAGTTGCCGCCCGACAGGATTTCATTCCAATCATCCTTGAGTGCGGGATGATTCTCCGCTTCACATGGCTGCCATGTGTTGAAAAAGGACCGAAGCGCATGTGCCGCCGGCGTATCCACACCACTCAAAATCTTCTCATGAAGTGCCTTACAGGCCTGAAAACAATCAACAGATCGCTGAGGCTTTCCTTTGTTGTCTACTCCCAGAAGATAACTGGAATTGTCACAGAGGAAATTGGAGGCTATCCCGCTGGAGCGCTTTACGGGTGCAGGAAGGCGTATGCTCGGATAGGAGAGGACCATCTTCTTCCCTTTGGGCTGTTGGGTTTGAAGAGATGAGACCTGTTCCAAATTCCCCAGTGAGTCGATATACAGGGTAAAGGTAACTTTCACCTCGCTCCATCCGGGCGGAGCAATCGACCCTTTTTGCTCCAGTGTCCTGTAGTAATCTGTTAATGCCTGCAGAATCATCCCCTCACCTCCCCGCTGTTTCGGGTGGGAATTTCCAGAACACCGTTCTGCAGTCTTGCCCGGAAAAAGAGCGGCTGGATATTTTCAGGATCGGTATAGTCCATGTCCCACAACATCCAGCCCAGATCCCGCTCCCCATCTAATTCCGGATGACAGGGCGGGATTTCCTCGCACAGCCGAAATTGGGCAGGAAATTCCCGGCAACCAAAGCAGGGCTGGTGATAGAATTGTCCCCGTTGTATTCTGCGTTTGACAATGTCCTGGAATTTCCCGGAATTGTCTCCCGGAGCGGCTTTCTCCGTCATGTCAAAATGGGCTTCAATCACATACCGAACATCCCGTAGCAGCAGGGCGGCCCGCTGCTGGATATCCTCTGAAGTGCCGAGATACAGTTCCCCCTTCCCACGCTCCATCACAGTACGGGCGCTGCGGGCAGAAATGGTGGATTTTACTTCGTTGCGGCGCAGGTTGGTAAAACGGATAGGGGCGCAGACGTGGATACGGTCTATAATCCATTTCATCCCGGGATGCCAGTAGATGGCCTCCATCAACCCACGAGCCGCTGAGGGGGTCATCACGTCGTAACTGACCCGCTCCACCTTCATCTCGGGCCGGGTAAAGAGAGCATAATCCCCCCAGACTTCCAGACAGATAGGCACGAATATTCACTCCTTCCAGTTTTGAATTGCTATGAGAGCGGAACACCGCTCCAAAAACAGGTATAGCCTTGTCAAATTTTAAGAAAGGCATTCGCACTCGCCTCCTTTAATAACAGTGTATCAGAGTTCACTGCCAAATTCAATATATATTTTCATGTAGTATTTGATAGACATTAATGTGCGTTGACGATTTGCATTCATGTCGGTATAATGAAAGCGTCAGGCAAAACACCTGTGGATTGAAATATGTAGTATTTAATAGAGGCGATTTAGATACGGAGATACATTCAGTGTCTCCGTATCTGCTTTTCTCAGATAAACAACCCCTTTCCGTTGTCCGCAGATAAAGACAATCCTGTTTCTTGGGAATAAAGAGATGTGTTCAAAAGCGCTGCCGAACCATCCTCCAGCACCTCCAGATCCCCAGCCTGTTCCAATGCCCGGTAGTGCTGCTCATAGACGGATACTCCGTACTGACCCAGTTGCCGGAACAGGCTGCGGCTGCGCTCTCCCTGCCGCAGCCGCTCCACAAGTGTTTCGCCGCCTTCCAGAGGAATATAGACCGTGCGGGCGGGCGCATCAATGAGGCGGAACCGTTCGGCCACAGTACGGAAGGGTAGCGTGCCATCCTGCAGGAGCGGTAGAATATTGCGGCTGTCCTGAGCCTGTTTCCCGTTCAAGCCTAGAAGTTGATCAAAATAGTCATGGATCGCTTCCGGGGAAGCAATGTCCCTGTGGCGCGTCATGACGTCCCTTCCTGCACCAATAGGCATGGAAAACAGGTCCGGGCTTTTGCCTTCTCCCCTAAAAATGGAGACAACACTCTTCTCAGGAGAAAGTTTCCCCTCCCGGTTGCACCGCCCTGCGGCCTGAAGGATAGAATCCAGACCAGCCTCTTCCCGCCAGACTGCTGGGAAATCCACATCCACACCCGCTTCAATCAGTGAGGTGGAGATCACTCGGCAGGGAAGGCCTTTTCCCAAACGACGGCGGATCTCCTCCAACTGCCGTTTTCTGTGGTTGGGGTACATCAGGGTGGACAAATGAAAACTTCCGTCGCGTTTTAAACGTTCATAGATCTCCTGAGCCGCTTTTCTGGTGTTCACGATGCAGAGCACCTGCTTGGTTTCATTAAGTTGTGCCGCCAATTCATCCCAGGTAAGTCTGCCACACCTTTGGAAAGTAACGCGCCGGAACACATCCCACCGGCAGGTATCCGAAGGACAGAGTTCCGTGATGGGCTGTTGGGGAAGAAATTTATGAAAAATGGGGCCAAGGGCAGGCTGTGTAGCCGTACACAAGACAGCGGAAACACCGTAGTTTTTGACAAGTTGTGAAATGGCATAGACGCAGGGGCGCAGATAGGGAATAGGCATCATCTGTGCCTCATCAAAGATTACCACACTGCCGGCAATATTGTGAAGTTTGCGGCACCGGGAGGATTGGCAGGCATAGAGGGATTCAAAGAACTGGACGGCCGTGGTCACAATCACCGGCATGTCCCAGTTTTCCGTGGCTTTGGCCATGCGGATCGTCTGTGTATTGGCCTCTTCTCCCACTCCAATGTCATACAGCACATTGGAGTGGTGTTCCAGTATTACATCCTCACCCAAGATCTTGCGAAATACCCCTGCCGTTTGCTCAATGATGGAAGTGTAGGGGATCACATAGATCACCCGGCGCAGGCCGTGGGTTCTGGCGTGAGCCAGGGCAAAGGCCAGCGAAGCCACAGTTTTTCCGCCGCCGGTCGGGACGGTGAGGGAAAACAGGCCGGGTTTGCACGATTCACCTTTTTGGATACAGCGTTTCAGAATGGCACAGCGCTGTTCATTCAGCACACCGCATGGCGGGAACCAGTCGGATATGTACTGTTGCAGTTTAGCCCATAACTGCTCCGTGGAAATTTGACACGAGGGTCTGGGTTGCCCGGTCATAAATGCTTCGGTATCCAGGTAGTCAGCATCCACCAGGCAGGAGTAGAGCATTCTAGTAAAAAACATCCCTTGGGCAAGATCTGCCTGCGCATAGGCAGGGGCAGCCGCCATGGGCAACTGTACTTCTTCCTTCCAGGCGTGGTAAGGCGCCAGTATTCCCCGCTCCCGTCGCTTCATACGTCCCCAAAAGGTAGCATCATCCGGCCCGTCTGCCTGTGTCCCACCGTCAGGCAGTCCTCCGTGATGTCCCACCACGGCGAATGCGGCAAAAATTTGACCCAGGAGACCGCATTCATAGGCCCCTGCCGTTGCGTGGTCTACCATTTGAGAATCACCGCGAAGCCGCTTCTGAAACTCAGAGGAATATTTTCCAATATCGTGGGCAATCCCGGCTAATTGAGCCTGGTCTTCTCCTCCGAACGGGCGTGCAAATTCTTTTGCCAATGCAGCGGTACCCTGTAAATGGGTAAGAATAGTCTGTTCCCGTTTATCTTCAGAGATATGCGCGAGCAAAGCATCCGAGGGAATCATACGACTTCACCGCCGATCGTCAGTTTATTCGATGTTTTTGATGTTAGAGATAGCATAGCAAAATACCAGTCCCATAAGCCGGACAGTTCAATGTGGTACCTCCTGCCAAGTAGGAAAAATTTAGGACACGACTATGCAGTTATGGTTGAAGATTTCTATTATAAATTTTTGAAGAAAGCGAAAAAGCAGGAAGCCACATTAGGATTACGCTTGCTATAGAAGTTAAAGCGGAAATCATATAGACGAAATTCATGTTTTCTACGGAAAAAGCGTTTTGTGCTACTGCACCAGTTGTAAATGCTGTTAAACCTGCAATGGCAATTATTATTATCCACCGGATAATATTTGCACGCTTGCCTGCATATGCCTTCGCATCATTTCCTGCTGAACGATAAAGATTGCGCATGTTACTTTTGATAACCTTAGTTATATCGGACAGCTTTGCTTCGCTAGAGGAAGCTCTTTTATTTGCTTGCTGGGCTAAGTTTTCCGTTTCCATTGTTTTGACAATCGCTTCTTGTAACTGATTCATTACATCTGTCGTATATTTTCTTTTCAAACGGTCACGTACCGCCAAGACAGATGTGTCATCTAAAACTGTTGCATCGCCACCGCAGTAGGCGGTAATTTCTGCACGAGCATAGGAACTATATCGAAGATCTGCGGCTTCATCTTCAGTAAGCTTTCCGGATGTTGCCAGTCTTTTGGTGATGCCATAAAAAGTATCCATTACGGATACTGATGGTGCGATTGCCGACCAGGCATATTCGATTAGCTTTAAAGATGGTATATTAGTACTGCTCATCCCATACTTCAGCCATAAAATGGTTGTAATGTCAATGTCGCTCATTATTGGATTTATGCGCATTGAGTAAACTGGGTAGCGGAGAAACAGATTGCTTTCTCGCACAAGAGAATAGTTCGTGGTTACAAAAATTGCCGGACAGGACTCTATATTGCTATAGCGTATACCGGATCGTTCTATAATAACAGAACTGACGGCATCAACATCGTTAATTAGCATCGTTGGATGTTTGCCATATTGCGGTATCTTTTTTACGATGTGACTTTTTAATCCGCTATAGTCAATATAAGATGATTTTTCCGCAAGTAAATTTCCTTTTTCATCTATATAGGTAGTTTTAGGAGCAATAAAAATATTTAAATCATTCCTTGTAAACCTTAGAGAAATAGAGCCAAGGTCTCATGACCTTGGCTCTATTTCTACGATGTCCGCAAATACATTTCTCACAACAATGAGTGTTCGTATTTGCGCGTCTTGGTGACCCGTCGGGGATTCGAACCCCGGACCCACTGCTTAAAAGGCAGTTGCTCTGCCGACTGAGCTAACGGGTCATGTGGCTGGGATGGCTGGACTCGAACCAGCGGATGCGGGAGTCAAAGTCCCGTGCCTTACCACTTGGCGACACCCCAATATCCATCGATATGCTGTCGTTTCAGTGGGAATAAGAACAAGGGATTGGGATTATCTCCCAATCCCTTGTTCTCTCTGGGGTGGGTAATGGGACTCGAACCCACGACACCCGGAACCACAATCCGGTGCTCTAACCAACTGAGCTACACCCACCAGGTACACGGTATCCAATACAAGAAAGTGGCACGCCAGAAGGGATTCGAACCCCTGGCCTACTGCTTAGAAGGCAGTTGCTCTATCCTACTGAGCTACTGGCGCGTATATGGAGCGGGTGACGAGAATCGAACTCGCATCCCCAGCTTGGAAGGCTGGTGCCCTGGCCATTGTGCTACACCCGCATGCAGGGCTGGTAGATCGCTCCCACCGCAGCAAATCGTCAGCCTGGAAATAGTAGCATAAAGCGGTTGACTTGTCAAGGGGGAACGACAAATTTTACGAAAATTTCTCCTGTTTACAGACCCCGGCGGCGGGAAGAGGCTCATGCCTCCTCCCGCTGCCAGAGCAGCTGGCCGCCGCTGATGGTCTGCATAACCTGCACATGCTCCAATTCCTCCGGCGCTGCCGCCAGAGGGTCCTGATCCAGGACCACCAGATCCGCCCGCTTCCCCACCTCCAGTGTGCCCCGCTCTGCCTCGGCGTGGTACTGGTAGGCGGCGCCGATGGTCATGGCCCGAAGTCCCTCATAGACGCTGATGCACTCGCTTTTGGCCAGCTGAACGCCTGCCCCAGTGCGGCGCAGCGCGGCGCAGGCCACCGGCTCAAGGGGGTCTGGCGGCAGCACAGGGCTGTCCTGGTGGAGTGTAAAGGGAATGCCCCGCTCCAGGGCGGAGTAGCAGGGGCTGATGGTCATGGCCCGCTGGCCCAGGTTGGCCAGATGCAGATCGCCCCAGTGGCGGGTGTGGGCCACAAAAAAGGAGAGTACACAGCCCCGTTCCCGGACCCTTTGCAGCTGGTCCCTTTGCAGCAGCTGGGCGTGAATGACCACCGGGCGCAGCCGTGCCGGGTAATCCGCCTGCTCCAGCGCCCACAGAAACCGGTCAATGGCGGCATCGCCATTGCAGTGAGCCAGCAGCTGGCGGTCCTGCTCTTTGGCGGTGCGTACCGCCTGCACGACCTCCTCCTCCGTCATGGTGGCCTCTCCCAGCCCACCGCCGGCGTAGGGCTGGCGCAGGAAGGCGGTCTTCTGCTGGGGGGAGCCGTCCAGAAAAATTTTGTTGCCCCGGTTGGTAAGGCCGATAGTAGGAATGGGGCCGCGGCTGTCGCAGTGAAGGGCCGGTGTGCCGTAGCTGACGATGGCCATTTGGACGGCGCCCGCCCGCTCCAGAGCGGCGTACATGGCCTCCGCCTCGGGCAGCATGCAGCCCTCCTGGGCCAGCACATAGCCGCGGGAGAGATAATCCTGCTGGGCAGAGCGGAAAGCATCTGCCAGCTGGCTGAAATCCGGCGCGGGAAGCCGCTGCTGGGCGGCCACAAAGGCGTTTTCCACCAGGGCGCCCCGCTCCAGGCCCAGCAGGCGCTGGGCAGCGGTGTTAAATACGCCGCCGTGGGAACTGACGTGCTGTACCATTGCGGGGCGGTTGGGGACCGCCCGGTCCAGCAAGGGAACCAGAGTTTCGTCCAGCGGCAGATCGGCTCCGCGGCCCAGCACCCAGCCATCATCCGATGGATTTTTCCCCTGGGCGAAGTCCGCCATGGCGGCGGCTATGGCGGACAAATCCCCGGCTTCGGACAGATCCGCCTGCAATTTACCCATGGCCCAACTGATGAGGTGGCTGTGGGCATCCAGAAAGGCGGGCATCAGACAGCCGCCCTGCAGATCCACCTTGTTGGTGTAGGTGGTTTCCTGTAAGAGTTTGGAAAAGGGGCCTGTATCGGCAATCTGACCATCCCGCACCAGAAGGGCCTCCTCTGGAATGTGAGAAACCATTGTGCGAATGGTTCCGTTATAATACAGTGTGTCCATGGGCTTCTCCTTTTTGTGTAATCGACCCCAATAGATTTTCCATAAGGATACAACAAAATTCCTTGCGAAACAAGAAACAATATGTTAAGATTAGAAAGCGCCGGAGAATTTGTCCGCATACCCTCTGTATGGAATATGGAGCGATATGGAAGAGGCTTCGGAAGGACATGACTGGATGAATATCTGAGGCTTTTCTGCGCGCTTCCAGCACCTGCGGAAGGGCATTGAGAGTATGGAGGAGTACCCAAGTGGTGAAGGGACCACACTCGAAATCGCTAACAAAGAAGGCGCGGTAAGAAGCCGCAAATCCTTGTGCCGCAAGGGATTGCGGATTTCAGAAAAAGCCCCAAAAACGCAAAAGGCTAACAGAATGCTCACAGTTTTCCAAAAAAGTGAATAAGCAGGTTGTAAATTGGGCGATCGATTTTCAATAAATGGAGGTGTACCCAAGTGGTTGAAGGGTCCGGATTCGAAATCAGGTTTCCTATGCGGAGTGCCAAACGGCTGAAACCCTTGGAACCATGCGGGTTCCAGCCGAGTTCAAATTGAATAATGTTGCTTGTTCTATCCTGTTGTTCTTCCCGATTTCCACCGGCTGAATTGGTCGGCGGGTCGGGACCAGGGATATAACATAAATTTGGAGATGTACCCAAGCGGTTGAAGGGTCCGCACTCGAAATGCGGTAGGTCGGCTCAAAACCGGCGCGAGAGTTCGAATCTCTCCATCTCCGCCATGAGGTCTGCCAGCGAAAAGCTGGTAGACCTCTTTCCTTTTTACGGAGAAACCGTAGACAGGTTTTGGAGCATGGGGGTCACAATATCCTGCTCGATGGCGGCGGCAGAATGCTTTTTCGTGGCGTATTGCAGATGACCGTAAATATCCACCGTTGTTGAGATCTCACTGTGTCCCAGCCATTCTTTTACCTGTTCCATCGGAACACCGTTGGCCAGCAAAAGCGAGGCACAGGTATGGCGAAGATCGTGGAAACGAATGTGCCGTAAATTGTTCTTGGCAAGCAACTTCCCAAAGGTCGAGGACACATAGTTGGGTTTAATGAGATTGCCAATCACATCGACACAGACATATCCCAGATATTCTTTGTTGTAGGCACGCCCGCACAGCTTGCGATTTTCTTCCTGCTGTTTCTTGGCCTCCAGCAACCGTTCTTTCAAAAAAGGAATCAATGGATAAGTCCGCAGACTGGATTTGTTCTTTGCCTTGTCCTTCTTAATCGTGACCCGCTCTCCTTTTACATTGCAGGTTGTTACCGTATGCCGAATGGAGAAGCAGTTATGGTTGAAGTCAAAGGCACTCCATTTCAAACCGATAACCTCACTGCGGCGCAGGCCGTAAAAAGCAGTCAGTAGAACTACCAGCTCGATCTTATGCCCCTTGATAACTTCAAACAGATTCAGGACTTCCGAATCCAGGTAGTAGTCACCCTTGAAGGGTTCAGGCTTGGAAATGATAATCCGGTCAGCCGGATTGCTTGGAATCAGATTTTTGTCAACCGCATAATTCAACGCCCCATGAATCAGAGCGTGGTAATGTTTAACGGTGGTCGGCTTGACCCGTTCCAATTCTTTCTCATAAAAAGCGAGAATATCTTGTTTGGTAAGGTCACAAAGGGCGACAGGATGCTCTCGGAAATACGGGGCGATGGGGTTGTTAAGCTGTTGTTCGTATCCCGAATAGGTCGAGAGTTCAATGGGCTTGCTGTCCATCACCCGTCCGGTAGCAGACTTGTACTTGTACTCAAGCCACTGGTACAGGAAATCCACAAAGGAAATCGCTGCGGATGACGGGCCAGACGGAGAAGCCGACTGCTGTGAGGCCGTAGCCTCCTGAAGCAGCTTTTCCGTCCATTCTTTTCGGATGGTGGGAAGCATATTGTTTGCCCAGGTCTTATTGCCCTTGACTTTCTTATGGGTGGGAATCCATTTGGGCTTTCTCTTACCGTTCTCATCGGTAAGGTTTAGAACCCAATAGAGATACCCTTTTTTCTCGGCCACATGGCCGGAGATTAGTTTGCTGTTTTCTTGCAGGTGTACCGCTGGCATACTGATCTGTTCCTCCTTTTGCGGTATTGAGTTCACCTACCAATGACACCTTTATTGTATCATCGGACAGAACAAAACTCCAGGTAAATCCGCGTCAGAATTGTTAACTTTCTGCGTCTATCCGGTGAAGATCGACACCATAGCCTGCTACTCCGCAAAAGTGGAGCAGGTGATTTTCAAATAACGAAGAATGTGGGCTTTGGGGATGCGGTAAGCCCGTCCAATTTTAAGGTACTCAATTTTCCCATCTTTAAGTAACTTGTACCCGGTTTTTGTACTGACGCCAAGCGCCTCACACATTTGAATAGCTTACTTCACTCATCCGAGTCCTCCTTATAGTCTATTGAAAAATTTCCTGATACCTTTCTCTCAGTTCCTTCGGAGCCGTCTTAATGACCTTGCTGCCGCCGTTTTCAGAGGCTTGCCCCCAGATGGCCCAGAGCAGGCTCTGCCAAGCGATGGCCCGGAATTTCGGGTCTTCGTTTTCTTCCGGCAGGAGATAAGCGGAAAAGCGGCGCTTGACTGCCAGCAGTGCATCCAGGCTTTCCCCATTGGCTATCAGGCTGCGGAATTCTCTGGCAGGCTCCAGCCACTGCATAGATAATGCGCCCCGCACCAATACCCCCAGCGTCCATGGTTGGAACCCAAACTTTCGGATCAAGGCATGAAGGAATTTCCCTTGCAGGGAGGAGTGCTCGTCATCGCAGAGATCCAGATACTCCGTCACCAGCGGTGCCCACGGTTCTCCCTCCAGCCCCAGGGCAAACACGGCGAAGGTACCGGGCATCGCACAGGCTTCATCTGAGAGGTTTTGTTAACTTTCTGCGTCCATCCGGCGAATATCGACACCATAGCCTGTTACTCCACCAAAGTGGAACAGGTAATTTTCAAATAGCGTAGAATGTGGGCTTTGGGGATAACCAAACCCGCATGAAGGACCCGGAGTTCTTCTTCGGTGAACAGCGCACGTTCATCCACCAAACCGCTCCGTTTGGCGAAATCCTGTCCTGCAAATTCCTTGTTGTAAAAAATCTGGCGGGCCATCATTTCGCCGGAATCCGGGGCGGTGCGGTAGGTGGAGAACACATAGCCAAACAGATGATGCTCCTTGCAGGCGAGAGTCACGCCATTGTATTCTGCCAGCTTATAAGAGCCATTGGGAAGTTTCTCATTGGCGTCAGTATAAGGACAGTCGCGGCAGATACCCGCTTTGTTCGCCGTGTCCTGGGCCGTATCGTTGATAAGGCGAATGAGTTTGTCCTTGACTGTGACAAAGGGGTTCTGGATCACCGTATCGGCTTTGGAGAAATAGGCCACAAGCTGGTTCTTGAAATAAATATCAGCGATGTAATCGGAAGATTGGGACCGCTTCACATCAAAGCCGCGCCGGGCAAGCTGTTCAAAGAACAGCCTGTAAAAATCGGTTTTATTTCGCAACGCAATCGGTTTCCTCCTTTCCTGATAACCTTTTCGCTTCATTACATCTTTGAGAACTTCAACGAAAGCAAAAATGCGCTCTGCCGCCGCCTGATTTTTGGGGTAAACCGCAGGCAGCGGAGGACGCCGCTGTTTTTTCAGATCGTACCATAGACAGCCGCCGTCCCTTCGTTCAGGGAACATACAGGACGGGACAGAGGTGCGCAGGGTATAAGGGCAGTTATGGCAGGGGTGTCCTTTGGGGTATTCATATTGGTGAACCGTCAAAGGGGCAATGCCATACGAACCGCTCGGAATCGACACCGGCACACCATTTTGCTTATAGGAAGTGTTCGCTTCTATCATCCTTTCTCCTTTCTGGAACCGGGTGGCCGGTCACTTTTTTGCTTTTCAAAAAATCTTCTGAAAATAGAAAAAGCAGCCCCGCAGGACTGCTTTCTGTATGGCAATATCAATTTTTTCAAGGGACTTTTCTTCCAAAGTCACAACTTTTTTTAGGGACTTTTTCCGGCAGACAGTAGATTTTCATTGAGTTTCATCTGGTGTTCGATGTCAATACTCCGCACTGAGCAGGAAATCCGCTATGTGCATTGTCTTGATTCCCTCATAGTTCCCACCGGCAAATTCGTCTGTTGTGAGAACAAATTTGGGGTAATTATCCGGTATTTCAAGCAGGCGGCTATATTCTCTCTTTTCTGTCTTTTCCGAGTTGATCTCCTGCGTCACCTGAACATAGATTTTTTCGTTTTGTCTGACTGCTATAAAATCAATCTCGCTATCTCCGGTTTTCCCCACATTGACAGTATATCCCCGTCGGCAGAGTTCCAAATATACGATATTTTCAAGGCTGGAAGCAACGCTGTCTGCGTTATAGCCGAGAACACTGTATCGCAAGGCAACATCGGCCAGATAGAATTTTTCCTGCGTTTTCAGGATTTCCTTCCCCTGCAAATCATATCTGGAACAGCGGTGAAGCAGATATGCCTTTTCCAGCTTTTCCAAATAGCTGTAAACCGTTTCGTTGTCGAGGGATCGCCGTTCTGCTTTCAGGTAATCTGCAATGGACTTGGCGGAAAAGGTGTTGCCGACATTATTGAATGTGTATTTTACGACACGCTCCAACTGGTCGATCTTCCGAACCTGATTTCGCTTTACAATATCCGAGAAGATCGTAGAATTGTATATATCCCGGACAATCGTGTAGATTTCATCCTGAGAATACGCCTGCAAATGCGTTGCCGGAAATCCTCCCAGGCGAACATAATTGGCAAGTTCTGCTTTCGGCTCCCCAACATTGGCGAATTTGCTTTTGAACATCAGATATTCGCCAAAAGACAGGGTAAAAATGCGGAAGGAAATGTATCGGCCAGTAAGATAGGTCGCTATTTCAGAGGACATCATTCTGGAGTTGGAGCCTGTAATATACAAGTCAACATCAAAATCGGATGCCAGCGAGTTTACGACCTTTTCCCAGCCTTTGATTTCCTGAACCTCGTCCAGAAACAGATAGGTCCTTCCTGTGGAGGAAAGCTGATCCTTCAATAGCGTGTAGATCTGCTTTGCCGTCATATCCTCATATTCCATAGAATCAAAACGACAGCTTATAATGCGATCTTCCGGGATGTTTCGTTCCGTTTTCAGCCTTTCCATAATCATTTTCAGTATGGTAGATTTTCCGCAGCGGCGCACCCCTGTAAGGATTTTAACAAAAGGAGTATCTACATAGGCCATAATCTTATCCACATATA
>OHQG01000462.1_pt1 | contig 21522 bp, 20 predicted proteins | sample 1577871 | NCBI WGS metagenome assembly OHQG01 (sample SAMEA3879604, study PRJEB24766) | human gut metagenome | biome: human-associated habitat; feature: feces | place: USA | collected 1985/1987
CGTTGAAAAAATCTTCGAGCTTGCCGCCGAGCTTACGCCCGACGCCGAGAGCTTCGGCCTCATCTATAACACCGGCGAGGTGAACAGCGTTTCCGTAATCGACGAGACAAAGGCCTATCTGGACGCCCAGGGCATCAGCTACACCGAGGCCAGCGTTGCCAGCACCGGAGACGTGCAGACGGCGGCACAGACGCTGCTTTCCAAATGCGACGCAATTTTTGCGCCCATCGACAACACGGTGGCCAGCGCCATGGGTGTGCTGGCGGACGAGGCCATCAAGGCCGGAAAGCCCGTGTATGTGGCGGCCGACAGCATGGTGAACGACGGCGGTCTTGCCACCGTGGGCGTCAACTACACCAACCTGGGCACCCAGACGGCCGACATGCTGCTGAAGGTCCTGACGGGCACGCCCGTCTGCGAAGTGCCTGTGGAGGTCTTAAAGGAGAACGCCGTTGTGGTGAATGAAGAGACCGCCGCCGCCATCGGCGTGGACGTTAGCAAGTACGCCCGATAAGCTGCACGCGGAAAGGGACACTGCAATGAAAAACAGAATATGCGCCGCACTGCTCACCCTTGTGCTGTGCCTGCCTCTGGCAGGCTGCGCGGGCGGGGCTTCCTCCGGTATATCCGTTTCCTACCCGGCGGCGGAGCCCTCTTCTGGTGCGGATTCCGGTATGCAGGCCGGAAAGGCCTATACCGTGGGCATCCTCCAGCAGATGGAACACACCTCTCTGGACGAGATCCGGGAGGCCGTTGAGGCGGGCCTTGCCCGGGGCGCGGCTGCGGGCGGCTATACGGTGGAGGTCGTTTATAAAAACGCACAGGGAGATCCCACAGCCATCCGCACCATCGCGGAGCAGTTTGCCGCACAGGGCGTTGATGTGATCGTGCCCATTGCTACGGGTGCGGCCCAGGGCGCGGCTGCGGCAGCGCAGGATGTGCCCATTGTGTTCAGCGCGGTGGCTGACCCTGTCGCGGCCGGACTGGTGGATGCTTTTGACGGAGCAGGAGATTTAAAGCGTGGCATCATCCGCTGTGTAGGAGAACCAAAGGAGAGATTTGGGGAAGACGCTTTAAGGATGCTTCGGGCAGTGCGTTTTGCGGCACAGCTGGGCTTTGATATAGAAGAAGAGACAGCAGAAGCGATTCAGGAGCTTGCACCGATGTTAAAAAAGGTCAGTGCAGAGCGTATTCAGGTAGAACTGGTTAAGCTTCTTACCTCAGTCCATCCGGAGGAGATGCATACCGTATATGTCACAGGAATTGCGGATGTGGTACTGCCGGAATTTTCGGTGATGATGCGTACACCACAGAATAATCCCCATCACTGTTATACAGTAGGAGAGCATACCATTGAAGTGTTAAAAGGTGTGGAAGCAGACAAGGTGCTACGGCTTGCAGCATTATTTCATGATGTGGCAAAGCCCGACTGCCGCAGTACAGATGAAGATGGAATTGACCATTTCTACGATCATCCGCAGGTGGGAGCAAAGAAGACGAAGACAATTTTACGCAGATTAAAATTCGACAATGCAACCATTGATATGGTCTGCCGGCTGGTGGCAATTCACGATATTAACCCGGCACTGACACCGGAGTCCGTACGAAAGGCAATACAGAAGGCGGGATTAGAGTGCTATCCGGTTATATTTGAACTGAAGAAAGCAGATATTTTAGCCCAGAGTGATTATCAGAGGAAAGAAAAGCTTGAAGCATTGGACGGATATCATAAGATTTATGATAAAATAATCAAAGATGCAGACTGTCTGACACTAAAAGACCTTGCACTTAACGGACGGGACTTAATAGAACTTGGTGTGAAGCCCGGTCCGCAGATAGGGAACATTTTGGCAAAGCTTTTAGATGTGGTAATTGAAGAACCGGAAAAGAATACAAAAGAATATCTGACAGGTTATACTTTAAAGAACCTCTTCATATGATAGAAAGACGCATAAAGATTTGTGCGAATTCGTCGTATGGAGGGGTTTTTGTGTATAATTTATCGAGCCAGTTGTTAGAACAGTATCCGTTTGAGGTGACCGCCATCCAGAAAGGAAGGGGAACCTATATCTGCACGACATCAGAGGGCGGAAAAATAATAATAGGATCTTTTCGCGGGTCAAAAGGCAGAGCGGAAGCTATAGAACATGTTTTGCTCCGTCTGAAAGAAAATGGAATAGAAGCAGATGAAATCATACATACCAGGGAAGGAGAAATTTTAGCCCAGGAGGTGGATGAAACATGGTACTATGCCAGAAAATATATGGAGGGCAGAGAGTGTGAGACCAGGAGCCGTGATGATGTACTTGCTGCGGTAGAAGAACTGGCAAAGCTGCATCTTGTCCTGCAGAAGGTGGAGGATGAAAATTTAAAAATTGGCGGACAGGATTATGCCATGGAGGTATTCCGGCACAACCGGGAGCTTAAAAAGGTGCGCAATTATATTCATGGAAAGCATAAAAAGAATGAATTTGAAATGATATTTATGCGCAATTATGAGATTTTCTTAAAACAGGCACTGGACGTGGAACATCGGCTGATGAAACCAAATCCGGGTGAAACGCAGGGGCAGAGCGGAAAGCAGAGCCGGGAAGCAGCAATGTATGGAATCTGCCATGGAGACTTTAACCAACATAATGTATTATTTACCCATGGTAAAATTATAATTACAAATTTTGAACAGGCACATTATGATGTGCTGGTAGGGGATCTGGCGCATTTCTTACGGAAACTGATGGAAAAACATAATTTTAATATCGGGCTGGCAACGGATATGCTGGCAGCTTACGAAAAAAGACGAAAATTATTACCAGAGGAATGGGAGCAGCTTTATGTAAGGATGGCATACCCACAGAAGTTCTGGAAAGTGGCAAATCACTACTTTAATGCCAATAAGGCGTGGGTGTCCGGCAGAGACATTGAGAAGTTGAACCGGGTTATCGAACAGGAAGAAATCCGCCAGCAGTTTTTAAGAATGTTATTTTATTTTGTGGAATAATCATGTATAATCATGTACAGGCAATTGCCGGAGGAAAAGAGCATACAGGAGAAAAAGAGGTGCGAAATGAAGCAATCAGGGAAGCACTGGCTGTTGGCTTTGGTTATTTTCACAGTATTTGTGGCCTTGAGCGGCTGTGGAAAGAAAGACGATGGGCCTGTCAGCATGAAAGGCTATGCATCAGGTGTTGAGGCAGCAACGGAGGAAGAGACACAGGCAGAGGAAAGCAGCCTGTATACGGTAAGTGGTGTTGATACAACACTTTCAACAATGACATTTCTGAATATTGACACGGGACGTTATGAACAGTATTCTTATACAGACGGGACAATTTTTAAAGACAGACATGGCAGTCTGATTTCGGCAGCATCCATGGTACCGGGAAAAGTGGTTACTTTAACACTCCGGGACAAAGACCTGATATTGGAAAAGGTGGAGCAGTCGGCAGATGCATGGGAGATGGACGATATCGGCAAATTTTCCTATAATGAAGAAGATAAGATATTTACCATAGGAGACACAAAGTATTCTTATAATGAAGAATTACAAGTGTTTTCCGGAGATGCAGCCATAGAATTGTCCGCAGTTACCGGACAGGACACCTTAAGAATACAGGGAATTGACCGGAAAGTGCTGTCAGTGTCCGTTACAACAGGACATGGAGTCATCCAGCTTGTAAATACACAGGCATTAGAGGGCGGCTGGTTAAGCCTGAACCATAAGAATTATTATAAAATCGCGGAGAATATGCAGTTAGAGGTGCCGGAAGGAACCTATGAATTAACCGTTGCCGGCAATGGCTACGGCGGTTCCACAGAGGTAGCTGTAACAAGAAATGAGCAGACCTCCGTGGATGTAGATTCCATAAAGGGTGAGGATCCGAAATATTGTACTTTAACCTTTGCGGTTGATGTTGCAGGCGCTTTGATGTATATTGATGGTAGTCAGGTTGATTATACACAGCCATTACAGCTGCAGTATGGCATCCATTCCATACAGATTACTGCAGATGGATATGACACCTGGTCGAAGCGGCTATATGTAAATTCGCCGGAAGCACAGATAGAGATTGCGTTGTCAGACGATGATACGGGCAGTACAGAGACAGAATCGACGGAAACTGCCGGAAATGAAGAGAATACAACCGTGGAGCATAAGCATTCCGACAGTACATCAGATTCGAATAGTACGACAGGCACTACCGGGTCAACAGGTTCATCCAGTGACTCTGATGCATATAGGAAGGCATTGAGTGAAATTATTGATACATTAACCAGTAACAATAATTCTTCGACAAGTACATTAAATCAGGTAGTTAACAGTCTTACGAATTAGTGGGAGAAATGAAAGGGAGAGACATCCGAAGGAGGCTGCCACTGGCAGGTTCTTTTGGTAAACAACATAAATGAAAAGTAGGAGGAAATCAGGAATGGGTTACAAGGAAACTTACGAAGCATGGCTTGAGGGAGCATATTTTGATGAGGCAACCAAGGCTGAACTTCAGGCAATCAAAGGCAATGACAAGGAAATTGAGGATCGTTTCTATAAAGATCTTGAGTTTGGTACAGCAGGATTACGTGGGGTGATCGGTGCCGGTACCAACCGTATTAACATCTATACTGTCCGCAAAGCAACACAGGGCCTTGCAAATTATATTTTAAAAGTAAATGCACAGGATAAGGGTGTGGCAATTGCCTTCGATTCCAGACATATGTCACCGGAATTTGCAGATGAATCCGCACTTTGCCTTGCAGCAAACGGAATCAAAGCATATGTATTTGAGTCATTAAGACCAACACCGGAATTATCTTATGCAGTCCGTAAATTAGGATGCACTGCCGGAATTAATATTACAGCAAGCCACAACCCGCCAGAATACAATGGGTACAAGGTATACTGGGAGGACGGTGCACAGATTACACCACCTCATGATACCGGAATTATGGATGAAGTAAAGAAAGTAACTGATTACAGCACCGTTAAGACCATGTCCTTAGAGGATGCCAGGGCAGCAGGCCTTTATGAGACTATCGGTGCGGCAATCGATGATGCTTATATTGCAGAGCTTAAGAAGCTTGTGGTACATCAGGATGCCATTGATGCAGTAGGCAAAGACCTTAAGATTGTATACACACCATTACATGGAACAGGAAATATCCCGGTCCGCCGTGTGTTAAAAGAGCTTGGCTTTGAAAATGTATATGTTGTTCCAGAACAGGAACTTCCGGATGGAGATTTCCCAACCGTAAGTTATCCGAACCCGGAGGCAGAGGAAGCATTTGCATTGGGACTTGCACTGGGCAGAAAAGTAGATGCAGACTTAATCCTTGCAACTGACCCGGATGCAGACCGCCTCGGTGTATATGTAAAGGATTCTAAGACGGGAGAATATCATTCCTTAACCGGAAATATGTCCGGCTGCCTGATTGGTGATTATATCATCGGACAAAAGAAAGCAATCAACGGCTCCCTGCCGGCAGATGGTGCATTTATCAAATCCATCGTATCTACCAATATGGCAGATGCCATTGCAGAATACTATGGCATTCAGTTAATCGAAGTATTAACCGGATTCAAGTTTATCGGTGGCAAAATCTTAGAGTTCGAAAAGACCGGAAAAGGAACCTACCTCTTTGGTATGGAAGAAAGCTACGGTTGCCTGACCGGAACCTATGCAAGAGATAAGGATGCAGTGGTAGCATCTATGGCGTTATGTGAGGCTGCTGCATATTACAAGACCAAGAATATGACTCTTTGGGATGCAATGCTTGCCATGTATGAAAAATATGGATACTATAAAGACCATGTTGAGTCTATTACATTAAAGGGAATCGAGGGTCTGGCTAAGATTCAGGAAATCATGGATACACTGCGCAGCGAAACTTTAACTGAAATCGGTGGCTATAAAGTTGAAAAAGTACGTGATTACAAGAAGGATACCATTACAGACCTTGCAACCGGAGCAGTAACAGCAACAGGACTTCCAAGCTCTAATGTACTTTACTATGAATTAAACGATGCTGCGTGGTTCTGTGTAAGACCATCCGGTACCGAGCCGAAAGTAAAATTCTACATTGGTGTGAAGGGTTCATCTATGGAAGAAGCAGAGCAGAAATATGAAGTCCTTGGAAAAGCAGTTTTGGACAAAATCAATAAAATGTTATAGACCAAATTGTATGCCTTAATTTACCGTATTTTCCTTGACAAATAAAGGAAAAACAAGTATAAATATATTCGTAGGTAATCTTGGAGAGTGTAGACCTCAAGAAGAATTATAAAATCCAGAGGAGGAATTTTAACATGAACAAAGCAGAATTAGTATCAGCTATGGCTGAAAAAACAGCTTTATCTAAAAAAGATGCAGAGGCAGCTTTAAAAGCTTTCACTGATATCGTAGCTGAAGAATTAAAAAAAGGTGAGAAAATCCAGTTAGTTGGATTCGGTACTTTCGAGGTATCTGAGAGAGCAGCAAGAACAGGAAGAAATCCACAGACTGGAAAAACTATGAAGATCGAAGCTTGCAGTGCACCAAAGTTCAAAGCAGGAAAAGCTTTAAAAGATTTAATCAATAAATAAGTTGATAAAATGATTCTGATTAGAGGTGTAACGAAAGTAGAAAACTGCTTTTGCTACACCTTTTTTTATTGAAATTCGAAGGAGAAAGAGATTTATTTTTCACTTTTTTAAAGTAAAGCATGTACAGGAAAGAATGCTGCGTGAAATCAGAATGCGTGGTAATTTCAGGGTTGCGTTTTTTCTGGCAGAACCTGTCTTTCCGGTTGCTTTGACGGAATGCGGCGGTTGTCCGTCTGCTGCGGATACGACACTCGCCAGTAAGGGCGGCTAGGCATTCTTTTAAAAGAAAATGGCTGTTCCGGCAACCGGCGCAAAGTCGCATCCATGCTCCAATTGCACCTCGCTGACACATCCCTGTGTCAGCGTTGCCGGTTGCTCCAAAGAATGCAAGCCGCCCTAACCGTCTCGTTCATGTATCCGCATGCAGACGAACAATTCACCGCATTTTGTCAAACATTGGAAAGACTGGTTTTATCAGAAAAGAAAAAACGCAGCCTTGCAATTACAACATTCTGATTTGGCAGGATTGTTTCCTGTACATGCTGTGCTTGAAAGAAGGAAAAGATATCTGTTTTCCTTCGAATTTCAAAAAGAAAGAAGGTAAGCAAATGAGATTAGACAAATATTTAAAGGTAACCCGCCTGATTAAACGCAGAACCGTTGCCAACGAAGCCTGCGATGCCGGACGTGTCACCGTAAATGGCAAACCGGCGAAAGCATCCGTCAATGTAAAAGCAGGTGACATCATCGAAATCATGTTTGGCCAGAAGACGGTGAAAGTAGAAGTGGTTGCAATCGCAGATACCACCAAGAAAGAAGAGGCAGGAGAATTATTCCGCTATCTGTAAAAGAGTAAAAACGCATAAAAAGAGAAACAGTCTCATATATTTTGGAAAGGACTAACTTTCGGGTAAAGGAGTATGAGACTGAATGGAAGAATTGAAAACAGCAAAAGCACATAAAGTATTGCTGGCAAACCGGAAAAGTGCAAACTTCAGCGGAGTGCTGGATGTGCTTTCTTTTGATGTAAATGAAATTTTACTGGAAACAGAACAGGGAATGCTTCTGATAAAGGGAAATGACCTTCATGTAAACCGCCTGTCCTTAGAACAGGGGGAAGTGGATGTCACAGGGAAAATTGATGGCTTAACCTATTCGGATGTGGAAACCTATCACAAAGGTGGCGGAGAATCCTTCTTAGGCAGGTTGTTTAAATGATAGAAATCAGCCCGGAAATTTCCGGTGAAGCCTTAAGGTTCCTCCGGTTCATGCTGGTGGGATTTCTGTTAATCTTAGCCTTTGACCTGCTTCGGATTCTGCGCAGGCTGATACCCCATAGAACCGGAGTGGTTGCAGTGGAGGATATGCTGTACTGCATCGGAAGCGCCATATTTATATTTATTATGCTCTGCCGGGAAAATGACGGAGCAATCCGGGGCTTTTGCATGCTGGGCATGAGCGTTGGGATGCTGTTATGCAATTATGCCATCAGTCCATGGCTGGTGAAGGGAATCGTAAAAGTATTTAAGAAACTGTTTCAAGTAGTGGGGAAACCATTGCGGGCAGTATTTCATATGGTGACAGTACCCTTACGTTTCCTGAAAGGGAAAATCAGAAGATTATTGCGAAAATTACAAAAAACGTTGAAAAAAATCCGTAAAACCATTAGAATGGTATTATGTAAACTATAGATGAGGAAATGAGTATGACAAATAGTCGAAGAAAAAGAAAACAGAAACGAAACGGAAGAATCTGTATCTCTTTGATTGCGATAATGTTCTTAGTGATTATGTCAGTTCAGATTGTAAAGCTCTACCAGAAGGAACAGGAATATACTGCCAGAGAGAAGGAACTGACGGAATCTTTAGAAGATGAAACAGAACGTCAGAATCAGCTGGATAATTACGAAGAATATACCAAGAGTCAGGAATATATTGAAGACCAGGCAAAGAGCAAGCTGGGGCTGACCCATGACAATGAGATTATCTTCAAGGAAGACAAGAAGTAGAACAGCTTCGAAAACATAAAGACCATAGAAAAACTTAAAATAGACAAACCATTCCGCTTTTTGCCGAAAACTTTTTTGAAATGAGACAACGGTTTGACAAAGATTTCGGACAAACATTTCTATAATAGCTTCTGCTGTCACAAATGACAGGAGAAGGAGGAACAATGGAAATGAAGAAATTGAGAACGAAACAGGCGGTAATATGCTTTATAGGGGTAGCAGTGTGTAAATTAGGATTTGCAGGCTGCTACCCTTTTATCCCGGCATATTTTGCGGCAGCTTACCTGGAACGGGGCGGACGGCTGCTGCTGGGAATTGGAATGTTTCTTGGAATGGCATTTATGCTGCCGCTGACACTGATGACAAAATATGTAATGACACTGCTGGTAACCATAGTAATCATCAAGCTGGCAGAATGGGTAAATAAAGGCTGCTATACCTGGATAGCTGCCTTTGGCGCAGGCTGTTCGGCAACCTTATTATCCGTATTTGGAGAAATGTTAAACGTAAGAGACGGAATGCGGACGGAAATGGCGGTCTTAGAAGGAGTCTTTATATTTGCAGCCACCATGGTGTTAAGCCGTATCATACATAGCTTTCTGGAATTCACATTTGTGAATCAGCCAATACCGGAGATAAAGAGTAATGAAGAAGAAAAACTACTGACCTATGCAAAGTCCTTTCAAAGCCTTTCAGATATATTCGGGCGGATGAATGTGGAACATACCAGTTTCTCGGCAGAGGAAATGGGCAGGATGCAAAATGAGATAACCGGGAAAATGTGTGTTTCCTGCGACCAGTGCGCTCTTTGCTGGGAAAAGGATGACAGCCCCATGTACGGCTATTTGTCGTCACTGCTGCAATCTATCCGGGAGGCGGGAAAGACAAACCGCGATATTGAAAAGAAAATGGAAGAATATTGCCCCTATATGCAGGAAATGACGGCGGAGGCTCTTCGGATATTTGAAAAAGCTTCTTTAAATATGGCGTGGTACAACCGGCTGGTAGAAAACCGTGAGGTCATAGCCGAACAGCTGGATGCCATGGCATATATCATGGAGGATTGTGCAAAGAAGCAGAAAAATATTACAGAAGAGTGCCGGTCAAATCTGCAGGACATAGCTTACCGGGCAAGGGAGCGGGGCATAAAAGTGATTGATGAACAGCTCTGGGAAAAGGAAAACGGCCGCTGGCAGCTTGTGATGAAAGTCATGGTAAAAGATGGCTGTGTCACTACGAGAGAACTGACAAAGGCAGTAGCCGGAGCACTGAACCGGCGCATGATTCCGGAGAAGGATACCAAGACGCTGATTGGAAAAGGCGTCAACCTCTATACCTATGAAGAAGAGCCGCGGTTTCAGGCAATTTATGGCGTAGCCCGGATGGTAAAGGATGGAGCAGCAGTTTCCGGGGATAACTTTTCCTTTTTGGAGCCGGAAAGTGGAAAAATGGTCATGTGCTTATCGGATGGCATGGGTTCTGGAAGTCTTGCCTGCAAGGAAAGTGAAATGGTTATTGAACTGGTGGAAAAATTCCTGGAGGCGGGATTTGATGTGGAAACGGCAGTCCGCATGATGAATTCTGCCATGGTGATGAAAGGGCAGGAGGATTTATTTTCCACGGTGGATATCAGTGAACTGGATTTATATGACGGAACCTGCCACTTTTATAAAATCGGAGCGGCGGCAACCTTTATCCGGCGAAATGGCATAGTGGAATGTCTTATTTCCACCAGTCTTCCGGTGGGCGTATCTTATAAACTGGATATGGAAAAAAGCGAAAAGGACTTATATAACGGAGATTTCCTTGTCATGGTATCAGATGGTGTGCTAGAATATTTACATGTGCCGAATCCGGAAGAAACCATGCAGGAAATTATAGAAAGCATTGAGACCAATAATGCAACAATTCTTGCAAAACGCATTTTGGAGCGGGTGTTACTTTTTACCGGAGGAAAGGCAGCAGACGATATGACGGTGCTTGCTACCGCAATTTGGGAGAAATAATATGATTCCTGGTGTAGAATCTTTTCTGGAACAATATCATATGATTGAGCAGTCGGATGTAGTGGTTGCCGGAGTGTCCGGTGGTGCAGATTCCGTATGCCTGCTGCTGCATCTGCTTGAATTGAAAGAAAAACTTTCCTTTACGCTGGCAGCAGTCCATGTGCAGCATGGCATCCGGGGCGAAGAAAGCCTTCAGGATGCAGCGTTTGTAGAGGAACTTTGCAGGCGGTATCAGGTGCAGCTATTCCGCTATGATTATGATGTGCCGGAATATGCAAAGCAGCATGGATATTCGGAAGAAGAGGCGGGAAGAAATTTACGATACAAAAGTTTTCATAAAGCGTTAGAAGAATTGGGTGCGCCGGAAGGGAAAATTGCAGTTGCCCATAACCGTAATGATCTGGCAGAGACCATGCTCTGGAATATGATCCGGGGCAGCGGCATGCGTGGCATGGCTGGAATTCCGCCGGTGAGAGATGGCATCATCCGTCCGCTTCTTCATACGGCAAGGGTGGAAATCGAAAATTATTTAAAAGAAAAAGGTGAAAGCTACTGTACGGATGCTACCAATGCATCTTTGGATTATAGCAGAAACCGGATCCGTAATCAGGTGCTTCCAGTGTTGGAGGAACTGAATGCCGGAGTTTATGCCCATATGGAACAGCTTGGGGATGACATCCGGAAGACACAGGAATATCTGTCTGCTGTAATAGAAGAAAAAAAGGCACAATATGTAGAAAAAGATTTCCGGAAGACGCAGGCTTTCCTGATATCGGAGGAACTTTTAAAAGAACCGGAAATCCTGTATACAAGCATGATAAAGGAGTGTATCTGTGAGACGGCCGCAAGCAGTAAAGATATTACAAGAACCCATGTAGAACTGGTGCAGAAACTTTTTGCCATGCAGACGGGAAGAAGCGTGAACCTGCCTTACCAGGTGGTGGCAGAGCGGACTTACGGCGGGGTGCGTCTGCAAAAGTGTGAAAAACAACCGGAGCATAAAATTACAGAACCGGTAGGAATGCTATCCAGTCAGTCTTCCAGTCAGCCGGTCGGACGACAAAGCGGTCAGCCAGCCGGTTGTTGTGGGATTTCAATAGAAGAACATCCGGGTTTTACCTGTCGGATTTATAAACGGGAAGAGTTACCGGAAGGAATTTCTAAAAAAAAGTATACGAAATGGCTGGATTATGATAAAATAAAAAATAGTCTTTTGATTCGGAACAGACAGCCGGGTGATTATTTTGTGCTGGATGAGACGGGCAGAACACAGAAGCTGAAGCAGTATTTTGTAAATGAGAAAATTTTAAAAGAGCAGCGGGACACGATTCCGTTGGTGGCAGACGGTGCTCATATCCTGTGGATTGTGGGATACCGGATCAGTGCATATTACAAAGTAAGCAGTACAACGAAGACGATTTTGGAAATACAATATTATGGAGGAAGAGAAGACAATGAGTGAGCAGATTCGTGTATTACTCTCAGAGGAAGAACTTGATCGTAAAATTGCTGAATTAGGAGAAAGAATTAGCAAGGATTATGAAGGTGAAAGCGTTCATTTAATCTGCATACTGAAGGGAAGTATATTCTTTACCTGTGAACTGGCAAAGCGTATTACCGTGCCGGTAACAATTGATTTTATGTGCGTTTCCAGTTATGGCGCGTCAACCGTGTCCAGTGGAAAAATCACCATAAAGAAAGATTTGGAAGAATCTATTGAAGGTAGAAATGTAATTGTCATTGAAGACATTATTGATACAGGAAGAACACTGCGTTATCTGCTGGATGATTTATCCGCCAGAGGACCGAAGAACTTAAAATTGTGTGCAATGTTAGATAAACCGGATCGCAGGATAACAGACGTTGCGGTAGATTATACCGGTTTTGAAATTCCGGATGAATTTGTAGTAGGATATGGTCTTGATTATGACCAGCGCTATCGCAATCTGCCATACATTGGCATTCTTGATTTGGGATAGGAAGGAGTTTGCGTGAAGAAATCATATAGAGGATGGGGCTTTTATATCAGTCTGATTGTAGTTGTGGTTTTGGTCTGGTTCTTACTGGACGGACAGCATCTGAATCAGGATGACTATAATTATGCCCAGTTTAAACAGGAACTGGCTGATGATGAGATTAAATCTGTAGAAGTGCAGCCAAACAGAGTTTATCCAACCGGAAGACTGGATATTGTCAAAACGGATAAGTCAGAAGAGACCTTATATGTGCTGGATGTCAGTGAGGCTCAATCGCTGATGGATAAGGAAAAATTTACTTCTTATGTGGTGAATGATATTCCGGCAGAAAACTGGCTGATGAATTTATTGCCGCTCTTACTTGTGTTTGGAGCAATGTTTATTCTGTTTATGATTGTTATGAACAATCAGGCAGCAGGCGGTGGTGGTGGCAGCAAGATGATGAATTTTGGAAAAAGCCGGGCAAAGATGACCACCGATGAGAACCGCAATGTAACCTTTGAAAATGTGGCAGGACTGCGGGAAGAAAAAGAAGAATTAGAAGAAATCGTAGATTTCTTAAAAGAGCCGAGAAAGTATACCAGACTGGGAGCGAGAATCCCGAAGGGAGTTCTTCTGGTGGGACCTCCCGGAACCGGTAAGACTCTGCTTGCCAAGGCAGTTGCCGGAGAAGCAGGCGTTCCGTTCTTTAGTATTTCCGGTTCTGATTTCGTAGAAATGTTTGTTGGTGTCGGCGCATCCCGTGTACGTGATCTTTTTGAAGATGCCAAGAAAAATGCACCATGTATCGTATTTATTGACGAGATTGATGCAGTGGCAAGAAGAAGAGGAACCGGTATGGGCGGCGGACATGATGAACGGGAGCAGACCTTGAACCAGCTTCTGGTAGAGATGGACGGATTTGGTGTCAACGAAGGAATTATCGTAATGGCAGCAACCAACCGTGTCGATATCTTAGACCCTGCGATTATGCGTCCGGGCAGATTTGACCGTAAGGTACATGTGGGGCGTCCGGATATTGGTGGAAGAGAAGAAATCTTAAAGGTACATGCAAAGAATAAACCCCTGGCAGAGGATGTGGATTTGAAACAGATTGCACAGACTACAGCAGGTTTTACCGGAGCAGACCTGGAGAATCTTTTAAATGAGGCGGCAATTGTTGCAGCCAAAGAAAACAGAAGTTATATTATCCAGAAAGATATTAAGGAATCCTTCTTGAAAGTAGGTGTCGGTCCGGAGAAGAAGAGCCGGATTATTACCGAGAAAGAAAAGAAGATTACCGCATATCACGAATCGGGTCATGCGATTTTATTCCATGTACTTCCAGATGTGGGACCGGTATATACCGTATCCATTATCCCAACCGGTGGTGGAGCAGCAGGCTATACGATGCCATTGCCGGAGCGTGATGAAATGTTTGATACCAAGGGAAGAATGCTGCAGCAGATAATTGTTTCCTTAGGTGGACGTGTGGCAGAAGAGTTAATTTTTGATGATATCACAACCGGAGCTTCACAGGATATCAAGCAGGCAACCGAGCTTGCCAAAGCAATGGTAACGAAATACGGATTTTCCGAAAATGTCGGACTGATTAATTATAACAATGATGATGACGAAGTGTTTATCGGAAGAGATCTTGCACATACCAGAGGCTATGGCGAGGGTGTGGCATCCAAAATTGATGAAGAAGTAAAACGTATCATTGACGAATGCTATGCCAAAGCAAGGGCAATCATTCAGGAAAATAGTGATGTACTCCATAAATCAGCAGACCTTCTTTTGGAAAAAGAAAAGATTGGAAGAGATGAATTTGAAGCATTATTCCAGAGCGGAGCTGATGTTGTAACTGAGACAACGGAGGAATAGAACACAAATAGAAAGTTTTTTCGAAAATGGGAAAAAGGTACTATATAAAGTATACAAAAAGTAGGCACAACTTTTGTGAAGTTTGTGCACACTTTAAACGGGAGAGGTGATACTATAATTAACGTAAAAACCCCCCAATACATTATATATATAGTTTTTACTACACCCCATAGTAAAAATACCTTCTCCTTAAAAGGGCAGCCGATCGGTGGCTGTCTTTTTTTTCTTTACAGGGAATTGCTTTCCTGTAAAGCAAAAACCACTCCATGGGGATGCACGCTGCGGCGTATAATGTAGATGTCGCAAGCGACCGCCGCAGGCGCGAGAATGTGCCAAGGCACATTCTTTGTTCCGCGAGTAATGAGGAAAAGTGACGGGTGAGGAAAAGAGCAGAAAAATGGTCAGACCAAAATAGAAGCCTAAAAAAGCCATTCTTTTGTGCAAAAAATAAGTGGTATTTTCGATATGAAATTTATGGGCTATACAGATTGAATAAAAGGAATGTGAATTTTTTTGGAAGTTTGTGCACACTTTTGAATGGGAAAATGGTACTATAATTAACGTAAAAACCCCCCCAATACATTATATAATTTTTGCTACACCCCATAGTAAAAATACCTTCTCCTAAAAGGACGACCGTGCGAAAGGTCGTCTTTTTTTTACGCGAGTAATGAGGAAAAGTGACAGGTGAGAAAAAGAAACCAAGTTTGCTTGAGTTTCTTTTTTGCAGCTTGGAACTTTGACGAATACCGCGATAGCGAGGGAACTTGTTCCCGAGCTTATCGCGGAAGTGAGGGAGCTTTTTCCTCACTTATCCCGCATAGAAAACTCCCATCCCTCAAACAGTGGACATCGGTCCTAAAACTGCCTATAATGAATCTTAAGAAAAGAATATTTCGATAAAGCTGATACATAGATGGGAGATACAACATGATAAAGGCAGCATTTTGCGATGATGACGATACGGTTTTAAAAGAACTGCAGAGCTTACTGGAGGAGTATCGCAGGGAGCGTGATTACAGAATAGATGCAAAAATCTATCACAGTCCGCTGGATTTACTGAATGAAATGGAAAAAGGAACCCGCTTTGACATTTTATTTTTGGATATTTTAATGCCGGGGGTAGATGGAATCCAAACGGCATCCGAGATTCGGAAGTTTGATAATAATATCAAAATTATTTTTCTTACTTCTTCTGTGGAGTTTGCGGTGCAGTCTTATGAGGTGAAAGCATATTATTACCAGTTGAAGCCGATTGAAAAGGACAGCTTCTATCATCTGCTGGATTCTGTGTTAGAACAGATGGAAAAAGAGCATGGCAGTAGTATTGTACTGCGCTGCAAGACGGGAATTACCCGGATTGCGTTAAAACAGCTGGAATACTGTGAAGTAATTCACAGGACATTATTGATACATCTGACCGATGGGACGGTATATGAATGCAGCGGCAGCATGGATGAACTGGGCCGTCAGCTTATGCCTTATGGAACTTTTATACGTCCACATCGTTCATATCTTGTGAATCTGGAATATATAAAGAATCTTTCTTATCGTACCATTACGATGTCAAGTCTTGTGGAAATTCCTATTCCAAGAGGGAAATACAATGAAATAAAGAGTGCATTTCTGAAAAATGCATTTGAAGATGGGCAGGTGACGTTATGAGCCTTTGGATGTCCCTTCTTAACAATGTGGCAGTCAGTGTTTTTGGAAGTGTGCTGGCGGCGTCCTTCTGTGATGCACTGGACCGGCGGAAAAACCGGATCATATTCTGGATATGCATCGCACTGATTCCGATTGCACAGGGGATTATTTACTATGTATGGGATGATGGCTTTTTGAGGCAGATTTATCCGCTGCTGGTACATGTTCCGTTGATTTTACTGTTATGTGGACTGACCGGTAAATTGTTATGGCCGTTTTTCTCTGTGATGGCAGCCTACCTGTGCTGCCAGTTACGACGCTGGCTTGCACTTCTTGTAGTGGAAATTTTGGGCGGAGGAGTATTGATGCTGGATGTGGTGGAATTATTGATTACCCTGCCGCTACTGTTTGGACTGTTGCACTTTATGACGCCGGCAGTCCGTTATATTTCCTGTTATTCCAGAAAAATGCAGTGCCAGTTTGGCGTGATACCGGTGCTGTATTATGTATTTGATTATCTGACAAGAGTGTATACAGATCTCTTGTCCAGTGGGGCTCCGGTTGTCGTGGAATTTATGCCATTTATCTGTTGTGGAGCGTATCTTGTGTTCCTGTTGTATAACTTTACAAAAGGACAGGAAGAAAACCGGATGAGGGAGATTCAAAAAAGCCTTGATATGCAGGTGGCACAGTCCATGCGTGAAATAACGGCGTTACGGGAGTCACAGAATCTGGCCAGCCGTTACCGCCATGACCTGCGTCATCATTTACAATATCTATATGCCTGTTTGGAGAACCATCAGATACAGAAGGCAGAGGATTATATATCTGATATCTGTAATGAGCTGGAACAGCAGAAGGTGATACAGTATTGTGAAAACGAAGCTGCGAATCTGATTTTATCATCCTTTGCAGGAAGGGCAGAAGCGGAAGGAATTGTGATGAAAGTGGAAGGCGGCATGAAAGCGAAGACGGTGATAACTGATACTGACTTGTGTGTGCTATTGTCTAATGCCCTGGAAAATGCCATCCATGCCTGCAGGGAAGTACAAAAAGAGGGAAAAGAAGCCAGAATAGAAGTACAGATTTATGAAAAACAGCAGCAGGTATTTTTACAGATAAAAAACTCCTGTGCCGGAGCACCAATCTTCGAAAACGGAGTCCCGGTTTCAAAGAAAAAAGGACATGGTATCGGAACCCGGAGTATCTGTGCCATTGTGGAACGCTATGGAGGGGTATATACATTTTCATTGGAAAAAGAGTATTTTGTACTCCGTCTGAATCTGTCGGAAAAGAATGTCGATTCAGTACATTTTACTGCCGTTTGAGACGTGAATCTCCTGCTGGATAAGAAAGAATGGTAAAATATATCTAAGTCGAGGATGACACACAAAAGACAGGAGGAAGATAAAAATGAAGAAAATAATTTCATGTTTAGTGGTATTAACCATGTGCATTTCACTGGCTGCCTGCGGGGGAACGGATAAACAGGCTGCAATTGATGCATTCAATAAAGCAAGCACATCATTCAATGAAGTAGCGAATGCCATCAATGCGAATCCGGATGCATACGACCAGGATGTGATTGATACCATGATTGAAATGGCAGATGTCTTACAGCAGCACAAAGAGCTGTTAGAGGGAGACACTGAAATTGAAGAAGACAAATTAAATGAAATGATTGAATGGTATGGTACCGTAGAAGAATGGGTATCAGACGTAAAGGCGGAGTTAGGTATATAATAGATTTCATAGAGTTACTTCTTTAAGAGGGGACGGATACGGAAAATGTATCCGTCCTTTTCTGGTTGTAATCTTTGGAACTTTCGTATATTATAGTAATAAAAATAATTATTTAGAAACGAGAGGCTTGTTGTAAGATGATGAAGAAACAGCAATCGATTTATGAATTGAACAGAATTCAGCAGTATATTATGCAGATGCGCCCGATTCTTAGAAAACGCGCACTCTTTTCTGATGGAACAGAAGATTATCGTAGTCCGGCAGAGCCCAAAGCCGGAGAGCTGGTGACCATTCGTTTTCGTACAGCAAGAGATAATGTAGATGCAGTCTGGCTTTGCACAGAACAGAAAAAATATTTTATGGAAAAGACCGAGTCAGAGGGGCTCTTTGATTATTATTCCATAGAAATTCGTATGACAGAGGAGCATTTCTCCTATTACTTTGAAATTGAGACGGGAATGCTTCACTGTATCTTTGACCGCTATGGCGTGAATCAGACACCAAGACCGCAGTATAATTTTGAAATTGTACCGGGCTTTTCCACGCCGGACTGGGCAAAGGGGGCGGTTATGTATCAGATTTTAACAGACCGTTTTTACAACGGAGATACTTCCAATGACCCGTTGACGGATGAATATTTCTATATCCGTACTACCAGTCAGAAGGTAGATAACTGGGAGAAATGCCCGGAGAATTTTTCGGTAGCAGAATTTTATGGCGGAGATTTAGAGGGCGTGAGAAAGAAAATGGATTATCTCGCAGAACTTGGAATAGAGGTGATATACTTCAATCCACTGTTCGTTTCTCCGTCCAATCATAAGTATGATATTCAGGATTACGATTATATTGACCCGCATTACGGCAAAATAGTGGTGGATGAGGGAGAACTTTTACAACCGGGTGACCGCAATAACCAGCATGCCAGCCGCTATATCACCCGCGTGACGGATAAACGGAATTTGGAGGCAAGCAATGAACTTTTTGCAACGCTGGTAAAGGAAGCACACCAGAGGGGCATCCGTGTCATCCTGGATGGAGTATTTAATCATTGCGGTTCCTTTAATAAATGGCTGGATCGTGAAAAAATCTACCGTAGTGAAGCAGGCTATGAACCGGGAGCCTATATCAGCAAGGACAGTCCGTACAATGACTTTTTCCAGTTCCATGATCAGAATGCATGGCCGGATAACGGAAGTTACGATGGCTGGTGGGGACATGATACATTGCCGAAGCTTAATTACGAAGATTCAGATACATTACACGATTATATTCTGCATGTGGCTGCAAAATGGGTTTCTCCACCTTATAATGCCGATGGCTGGAGACTGGATGTCGCGGCAGATCTGGGACACAGTCCGGAATATAACCATCAGTTCTGGAGAGAATTCCGTGATGCCGTAAAGAAAGCCAACCCGCAGGCGGTGATTTTGGCAGAACATTACGGCGACCCGAGAGACTGGCTGGGTGGAGACCAGTGGGATACGGTTATGAACTATGATGCCTTTATGGAACCGGTGACATGGTTTCTTACCGGAATGGAGAAACACAGTGATGATTTTAAACCGGAAAATATTGGAAAGGTTGAGAACTTTAAAGGCGCTATGAAGCATTATATGGCAAGCTTTTTGACACCATCGCTGCAGTGCTCCATGAACGAACTTTCCAACCATGATCATTCCAGATTCTTAACCAGAACCAATCATAAGGTGGGCAGAGCGGAACAACTTGGAACAAAAGCGGCAGAAGAGGGTGTAAATGCAGCAGTTCTCAGGGAGGCGGTTGTTATTCAGATGACCTGGCCGGGAGCACCTACCGTTTATTACGGTGATGAAGCCGGACTATGTGGATTTACAGATCCGGATAACCGCAGAACTTATCCGTGGGGCAGGGAAGATAAAGAGCTGATTCGTTTCCATCGTGATATCATCAGAATTCATAAAGAAAACCCGGCACTTCGTACCGGAAGTGTGAAATTTTTAAATGGCGAGGATAATCTTCTCTGCTATGGAAGATTTAACCGGGAACAGCAGTTTGTCATTATTGTAAATAATGATGAAAATATCCGGCACATTGATTTGTCTGTATGGGCAGTGGGACTTCCGAAGTATGGAACTTTAGAACAGATACTTTTTACCAGTGAAAATGGATACTCCATTTCTTCTGTCAGCTATGACATCGTCAATGGAAGACTGGATATTACATTGCCAAAGCATGCAGCTGTCATTCTGAAGAGAAAGAATCCGGAAGAATAAAAAATGGCAAAATAAAAAATGCAAAAAATGCATAAAAACGCCTTGCACACAGCAGGGCGTTATGCTATAATCTATATTCGTCAGGACAATTAAGGACTGATAAATGGGCAGATTCCCGAGTGGCCAAAGGGGACAGACTGTAAATCTGCTGCAAATTGCTTCGGTGGTTCGAATCCACCTCTGCCCATTCTCGTTGTGGTTATGCAATGAGAATTTTTTTATGTAACTATAAAAAGATACTTGCCCGCGTGGCGGAACTGGCAGACGCGCAGGACTTAAAATCCTGTTGTGGTGACACAGTACCGGTTCGATTCCGGTCGCGGGCATTAAAAAAGGAAGCGGTAACCGCTTCCTTTTTTTATAAATAGTCCTATTCTTCTTCTGCCTCTTCTTCACGCTCTGCACATGGAGCAGTAGATGCTCTTGTAATAAGCTGCGGACGCAGTAAAGTCATGCTGACGGAGACATGATTAATAAGGTTGCTCAGAGCAGCATATCCACATTTGCCGAGCTCGGTTCTTTCCTGACGGACTGTAGTCAGTGGCGGCTCTAAGAAAGAAGAAATCGGCAGGTCGTCAAAACCAACCACACTGATATCATCCGGAACAGAAAAACCTCGAAGCCGGCATTCTGTAATGACTCCGGAAGCAATCAGGTCATTACCGCAGAGAATTGCTGTTGCTCCGGCAGCAAGAAAATTCGGTACATGATATTTTGCACTGTCTGCAACATAGTAGCCATGTGCAACCATATCTTCCTCTACTGGAAGATTGTGGGATTTCATGGCATCTAAATATGCCTGATAACGTTTCTCACTGACCATGGAATAGAGAGAACCGTTGAGGAAAGCAATCTTTTTGTGCCCAAGCTGATAGAGATGGTCGATTGCAGATTCAATTCCTTCAAAGTTATCTGTTCCCACATAGCACACATGTGGATTCTTCTTAATATAATTATCGAAAAGAACCGTCGGAATGGAGGTGAAGGCAAGCTGCCGCATCCAGTCATCATGGAGAGCAAAGCCTACCAGGAACCCACCAGAATAACCGTTCTTTAACATATAAGTATCATATTTTTCGGTCATCTGGAAAGCGGGAGTAACCGGAACTACACTGACGGACCAGCCATTCCGGAAAGCAGCCTGGCGGAAACCTAGGATGATTTCGTATCCGAACTGGTTGGCTGTTTCATATTCCATATTTTCTATAAAAAGGCAAAGCTTCTTGTTTTCATCCTTTTTCATCTTCTTGGACTGATATCCCATTTCTACAGCGGTATCAAGAACCATCTGCCGTAAATCTTCGCTGATATCACTGGCGCCGTTTAATCCTTTGGAAACAGTGCTGACGGAAATGCCGAGCCGGTTGGCAATATCTTTAATTGTGACCATAACAAGCCTCCATAAATCTGGTATATTTTAAGAAAAATTATATCAAAAACTTTTTATATTCTG
>OHQG01000463.1_pt1 | contig 21471 bp, 10 predicted proteins | sample 1577871 | NCBI WGS metagenome assembly OHQG01 (sample SAMEA3879604, study PRJEB24766) | human gut metagenome | biome: human-associated habitat; feature: feces | place: USA | collected 1985/1987
CGGCACTTGCCTTTACCCGGGGCCGGCGAGACCGGCCCCGGTTTGCTATTACTTCGCGCCCTCGATGAAGCGCATGATGATGGCCGCGGCCTGGGCGCGCGTGGCGGTGGCGGCGGGGGAGATGAAGCCGTTCTCGTCGCCCTCGATGATGCCTTCGCTGACGGCCCAGCGCATGGCCTCGTAGGCCCAGGAGCTGATGCTGTCCGCGTCGCGGGCCGTGAGCAGGAAGTCCACGACCGGCTCGCCGCGGCTGCGCCAGAGCATGGTCACGAGCTGCTCTCGCGTGATGGCGCCCATGGCGTCCGTGCCGTCGGAGACGCCGGTCTCCATGGCCCAGTCGCGGGCCTTGGCATACCAGGTCTCGCCGCCCTCGGTGTACGCGCCCTCGATGCGGGCCAGGATGGTCCAGACCATTGCGCGGGTCAGGCTGCCGTCGGGGTCGAATATGCCGGTGTCCACGCCGTTCATGAGGCCGTTTTCGCTCACGTAGGCCACGGCGTCGTAATACCACGCGCCCGGGGCCACGTCCGTGAAGCCGAGGCCCTCGCCCCGGACGAACACGGCGCTGACTGTGACCTTGCCGCCAGGCATGGTGAAGGCGTATTTGCCGCCGCCGAGGCTCCTGAGCGCGAGCTGCGCGCCGTCGGGGCCCACGGCGCTGAGGCTGCTGAGCCGCCAGCCCTCGTCGGGCGTGACGGTGAGCGTGACCTCGCTGCCGACCACGGCCCAGTCGCTGGAGGCCGTGACGGAGCCGTGCTCCGAGGGTTCGACGACGACGGGGTAGCTCATGGCGTCGGGCAGGTTCACGCGGGTAACGCTGAAGCAGGCGGGGCCGACGCTGACGCCGCCGCGGCTGAACACGACGGTGTAGAGGCCCTCGTCCACGGCGGAGGTGACGGCCTTGCCGTCCCGCGTGAGCTGCATCGTCCAGCCGGAGGCGCCGAACTCAAACTCCGCGCCCTGGATGACGAGTTTGTCCTTCAGGACGAGGCTGATCTGCGCGGCGTAGTCCGTCTTGCCGTCGTAGACCGTGCTCTGGGGCAGACTTATCGTGAGCCGCGCCGCGCCGGGGTCGAGGATGACGTTCCTGCCGCCGGAGATCGTGCCGCTGCCGGAGATGCTGTTCATGTTCTCAATGATGAGCGTGCCGTTGTTCGTGAGGGTGAGGTTGTTCGTGAGCTGCGCGCCCGCCGGGACGGTGAGGGTGTCGCCCGCCCTGATGACGGCGGCGTCGTCGCTCAAGGCGTAGCTGCCGCTGAGGGTGCCTTTATTGCCCACGTAGGTGATGCCCGCCCAGCCGCCGTTTACGCTGCCGTAGAAGCGGTAGGCCGTGCCGCCGGTCGTGAGCTCGCCCGAGACCTCGTAGGTCTCGCCGTCCTTGCTCTCCAGCGCGAGGCTGGCCTTGCCCTGGATGTTGAGCGTCCCGCCGGCGACGGCGCTGAGGTTCGTGATGCTGTTGCCCGAGCCGGTGAAGAGGAGCGTCGTGCTGCCGACGAGCACAAACTTCTCGGCATCTATTGCGGTTCCGCTCACGGTCAGGGTGTTGTAGCGGGTGTCGTAGCTGACCTTGTCGGGCAGCTCGTCCGAGTTGTATTTGCCGTCAGCGACTATCTTGTCGCCGTTCACCGTCAGCGTCTGGATGGGGGCATCGGAGAGAACAGTCACCGTGACGGCCGCGCCGGCCTCATGCGTGGCCGTCTCCTTGTAGCGGACGTAGTAGGTGCCGCCGGCAAGGCCGCTGATGCTGCCGTTGGGGCAGGTCTTGGCCCCGGCAAAGCCGGAGTTGTCGGCGTACTCCATGGTGGCGTCCACGCCCGTGATCACGCCGTCCTCATTTACGTTCAGGTTAGTCGGCGCGGCCGGGCCGTTTGCCTTTTTCACGGCCCCGGACGTCGTGTCGGACAGGATGCCGACGACATTCTCCGCCGTGACGGTGACCTTTATGTATTTGCCAATGTCCGCGGCGGTCAGGGTGTAGGTGCTGCCTCTGCCGACGAGGGCCGCGCCCGTACCTCTGCCGTCATTGCAGCGGTACCACCTGTAGGTGAGTTCGCCGGGGTTCTCGGTCTCGATGCCCGTTATATCGACACTCAGCGTTTCGTCAAATCTCAGCTCGCCGGTAATTTCAACGCTGCCGCTCAGCTCGCCGGCGTCCTCGGACTTGACGACCGCCATCTGCGCGGGCAGGGAGGCAGAACCAGTGTCAGTGATTTCGGTCCCGTCCGGGGTGTAGTACGCATAGCCCGTGGCCAGCAGCCCGGCGACGGTTTTGCCTTCAGCCACCGTCACGCAGTTCAAGGCCCCGAGGCTGACATAACTGCCGCCGCTGAGGCTCGCGCTGCCGCCCTCGACACGCAGGGCCGTGCTGCCCGCAATGACAGGCTGCTCGGACACGTTCAGGCTGCCGCCGCTCACGCAGACGCCGCAAGCCGAGCCCGTGATGTTGACGCTGCCGTAGACGTTGGTGTAACTGCTCCCGGTAGCGTCCAAGCCCTTGCCCGAGCTCTGGATGACCGCGTCGCCGTACAGATCGAGCTGCTTGTTGTTATAAGTTTTAATGGCGGAAGTCGTGGCCCGTATCTCAGCCGTGCCGCCGATGTAGGCGCTGCTCCCATAGAGGAATACGCCCGCATCGTCGGATGTGATCCGTCCGCCGGTGATGTCTAAATAACATTCTTCAATAAACATGCCATAATTTGCGTCGTCAGCGCTTGCGACGGCTTCGCCTGTGAGGTTTAGCTCGCCCCCGCTCAGGGTGACTTTGTAGACATTCTCGAGGTCGGAAATTGCATACACGACATACTGAGATGAAGCGGCACATTCGCAGTTGATTTGGCCGCCGGTTATGTTGAAATCGCTGTGTGCAACACTTATCAAACGTGAATTTTCATGCTGGAGCGTGCCATTGATAGTGCCGCTGGCAAAAGTCAGCGTACTGCCGTCAGTAATCGACAGCAAGCCAACAGAAACAGAAGAGCCGGAAACAACCTTGTCCGTTCCGCTCAAAACCGCCCCGTCCACCATTTTCAGCGTGAGGTTAGTGCCGTTGCTTATTTCGATCAACTCATCCGCTTCGACGCTCGTCAGCAGCGTCAGCGTGGCGGTCTTGCCGTTTGCGTTTGCAAACGCCTGTTTCAGTGCGTCGAACGGGGTGTCATAATCGTCGGTCGTGTAGGTTGTGCTCTTAACTCCCACCTCAAGTATGGCGACATCTACGCCGGTGGACGTCCCGGACTTGACGGTGACGCTGCCGTTTTCGCCCAGGTGCTGGACGCTTGAGCCGTCAAGCTTGGTTCCCTCGCTGTCAAAATAGGCGCAGTCTTCTCCCAGCAGCCTGCCGACGTTGTCGTCCGTGGCAAAGGCCGTCACGGCGTATCCGCCGGAGGCCGTGAAGCTGCCGCCGGTGAGCGACAAAGTGGCATTTGCCCCAACGCCGAGGCCGCTGGCGGAGCCGCTGACAGAGCTGCTGCCCTCGAAGCTGCCGCCGCTTATGGCCGCCTCGCCGCCGGTCAGGAAGGCGCCGCAGGCCTGGCCGCTTCCGGACGAGGCGCTCACGGAGGCGCTGCCTGTGACCGTGAGCTTGCCAGAGGCCTGGCTGACGCCGTAGGCCCTGCCGCCGGTGGAGCTTGCCTCGATGCTTGCTCCGCCGCCGATGACGGCCTCAGCCCCGCTGCTTAGCAGCACGCCGACGGCTTCGCCGCTGCCCTTCGCGACGACGGTGGCGCCGCTGCTCATTGTGAGGCTCACGCTGCTCGTAGAGTTCAGGTAGATGCCGCAGCCGCCGGAGTTGACAAGCCCGCCGGTGAAGCTTATGCTGCCGCCCGCGGCGTTGACGCCGTAGGCGCTGCCGTTGACGTAGGCGAGGTCGGAGATGGTCAGCGTACTGGCAAGCTCGCTGCTTTCAAGGCGCACGCCGGTCTCGCCCAGCAGCTCGCCTCCCGTGAGCTCCAGGTGCGCGTCGTCCGCAACTCTGACGGCGACGGAGCCGGAGGCGCTGCCCGCGTCTATCTCGCAGCCGGTCACCCTGACGCGGCTGTCGCCGCTCATTTTAACGCCGACCGCGCCCTCGCCGCCCGCGCGTATGATGCCGCCATCGAGCACAAGCTCGCCGTTCAGGACCTGGATGACGCCATCCGCCGCGTTTTGCATGGTGAGCACGGAGCTTCCCGCCATCTCCAGCGTCAGGACGGTGTCGTTGCCGTAAACCTGCAGGGGCTGGGTTATATCGACGCTCCTTTGCAGCGTCAGCGTGGACTTGCCGCTGCTGTCCGCGTAGTCCATGGCCTCCGCAAGCGCCTGCTCCGCCGTCAGCCCGTCGCCCATGGTGAAGTTCTTCATCGTCCCGTCGTCGGCCGTGACCGTGGCCACGACCTGCCCGTGCTGGCCCATCAGCACGGTGAAACGCTCATTATTGCCGAGGGACGATGCGCTCAGTTCAGCTTCGTTCTCAACCAGCTTCTCGCTGCCTTCCGCGCCGCGGTAGAAGAAGAAGTTGGAGGCCAGCATGTCCTTTACGCTGCCGGTGGTCTTGAAGGCCGTACCGCTGCTGTTGAACACGCCGCCGTAGAGCTGCACTGCGCCGGGCTGAGCGGCGTAAACTGCGGCGCAGCCTTCGCCTGTGCAGTCCGAGAGGCTGACTTCGCCGCCGGAGATGCCCACGGTGCTGCCCGCCTCGGCATAGACCGCGGCGCAGTTATTCCCGGCGCAGCCCGTGAGGCTTATCTCGCCGCCTGCAATGCCGACGCTGCCGCCCGCCTCGGCGTAGACCGCGGCATAACCATCCTTGTTGCAGCCGTCAAGGCTTATCTGTCCGTCGGTGATGTTCACCATGGCCCCTCTGTGGGCCAGGATGGCGTTCGCAGCGCCGGTGACGGCTATACTGCCGCCGCAGACTTCGAGCTCACCGTCCACGACGCGGACGGCGGTCTTGTCCGCGGAGCTGAGGTTACCGCTCTCGATGCGGAGCGTGCCGCTTGTGAGCTGGATGAGCTCGTTTATGTAGTTTGTGTTATTGGTCAGCGTCACACCGGACATCATGTTCAGCGTGAGGCTGCCGCCCGAGATGAGCTGCAGGGGAGAGAAGTCGGCATAGGTCACGCTCCTGACCAGCAGCAGCGAGGCGGAGCCGCCGTTGTCGGCGTATTCCCAGGCCGCGCAGAGCGCGCCGGTCGCGCCGCCGTACTTGTCCGCAAAGAACTGCGTTTTCCTGCCGTCCGCCGTGGTGACTATCGCCACGGGGTTGTTGTCGTCGTCGCTCAGCTGCCCGACGCTGTAAGTCTGGCTGTCGTTGAGCAGCTGGCTGGCGAGCGTGTCATCGCCGACGGCCTTGCCGGACTCGTCATAGAAGGTGAAGCCGTCCTCAAGCAGGCTGCCGATGGTCAAAGCGCCCTCGCACTTGACGGCCCCGCCTAAGTCCTGCCCGTAGTACGTGCCTTTATACCGCCCGCCTGAGAGCAAGGCGGAGCTGCTGCCGTCCACATAGAGGCCGCAGCCGCCCAGGGAGTCGTCGGCCTGCAGCAGGGTATTGCCGCTCACGCTGATGCTCGCGCCGTTCGTGACGGATACGGCGTATACGTCGGCGAGGATCGCCTGGCTGGTCCAGCCCTCGATGACGGCGGTAGTCCTGCTCACGGGGCTGCCTATGACTTCGATGGCCGTATGGTATTTGCTTATATTGCTGTCGGCCACCCTGAGGCTGGCTCCGCCGGAGACCTGTATGCAGCAATCGTACTCGCCGCCTGAGATGACTTTGCAGTTTTCAACTGCGACATGCGTGCCATCGCCGCTTGCCTCGATGAGGTACTGCGCATGGGCCGTGAGGCCGCTCAGCGTCAGGGAACCGGCGGTAACCTTGAAAACAGGGTTGGGCGAGCGGCTGACAATCCCGCCGTTCCATCTGCCGGGCTTGACGGTGATGTTGGAATTCGGGTCATCTATTACGACGGTCTCGCCTCTATCGCCTCCGGCAGCCAACGAGATTTCGTTTTCCAAGCTGACAGTCGCCGTTGTACCCTTGGCATAATCAAAAGCCTCATACATGGCCGTGACACGATTAAAGCCGTTGGATATGTTTGCGTAAAACCTCACGGAGTGCCCGTCGCGCTCGACCGTTGCGATCAGGATCGGTTCATACGGGTCATACGCGCTCGCGGGGGTAAGCGCGGTGAGGAAAATCAAAACCAGAAGGATGCTGACAAGTCGTTTTTTCATTGAAACTCCCTTCTTTCGGGCGGGTGTGCCGCTGGATAATGTACTTGGGCGTCAGACTTTTACTATATCTATATATTGTATCTTTAAATCGAGCTGGTTTCAAGCATGTATTTGCCATGCGGAAAAATATGTGGCATGGGAAGGGCGTTTGGGCTATAATATCGGAAAGATGACCAAGGAGGAGAAACATGCTCAGCGGAACAACAAATCACGGCTTTGCAGTTTTGCGCACTCAGCCGCTGCCGGAGCTCGGCGCGGTCATGCACCACCTGCGCCATGAGCGCACGGGGCTCGAGCTCGTCTGGCTCGAACGGGACGAGGTCAACCGGACCTTCGGCATCGCCTTCCCGACCCTGCCGGAGGACGACACCGGAGTCTTTCACATCCTGGAGCACTCCGTGCTCTGCGGCTCGGAGCGCTACCCGGTCAGGGAGCCCTTCGTGGAGCTCATGAAGACCTCCATGAACACCTTCCTGAACGCCATGACCTTCCCGGACAAGACCTATTACCCCATATCCAGCCGCAACCCCAAGGACTTTCTTAACCTCATGCGCGTCTACCTCGACGCGGTGTTCCGCCCGCTCATCTACAGCCGGCCGGAGATCTTCCGCCAGGAGGGCTGGCACTACGAGCTCGACGCCGAGGGCAGGCCGGGCCGCAAGGGCGTGGTCTATAACGAGATGCGCGGCGCCTTTGCGGACGCAGATGAGCTGGAGGAGAATGCCATCATGCGTGCGCTCTACCCGGACACGCCCTACCGCTTCGTCTCCGGCGGCGACCCGGAGCACATCCCCGAGCTCACGTACGAGAAGTTTCTGGACTTCCACCGCCGCTTCTACTCCCCATCGAACGCCTACGTCTTCCTCGACGGCGACGTGGACATCGACGCCGTGCTCGGCATCCTGGACGGGGAATATCTCGCCTCCGCCGAGCCGGGGGAGCGCCTGCCCGTGCCGGGGCTGCAAAGGCCCGTACGCGCGCCGGAGCAGCGCGTCGCCTACGAGCTGCCCGCAGAGGAGGACGAGGGCAAACGCTACCGTCTCGCCTGGGGCCGTGTGGCGGGGGAGATAACGGACCGCGAGCGCATGACGGCAATGCAGCTGCTATGCACCGTCCTGTGTGGCAACAACCAATCCGTGCTCACGCGGGAGCTGCTTGCCGCAGGATTGGGCGAAGCGGTCAGCATGATGCTCTGGGACGGCTGCGCCCAGCCATTCATAAAGCTTGAGATACGCAACCTCAGCGAGGACAAGCTCGCTCCCGCCGGGGAGAAGCTGCGCGCTGTTCTTGCGGACCTGGCCGAAAACGGCCTTGACCGTGGCGAGCTGGAGGCTGCGATGGCGAATCTGGAGTTTCAGATGCGCGAGCGGGACTATGGCTACTATCCGCAGGGCCTTGGCATCAGCTTCGGCGTGCTCGACAGCTGGCTGCACGGCGGCGCGCCCGAGGCGCTGGTGGAGGTCGGCGATCTCTTCGACAGGCTGCGCGCCAGAATGGGAGAGGGCTATTTTGAGGAGCTCATCCGCACGGTGCTGCTGGAGAACCCCCATGGCTGCGAGGTCGTCATGGTCCCCTCCCACACGGCGGGCGAGGAACGGCGCGAGGGCGACGCGAAACAGCTTGAGGCCATAGCCGCCGCCTGGAGCGGCGAGGAGCGCGCGCTCATCGCCTCGCAGCAGGCAGCGCTTGAGGCATGGCAGGCGGGCTCGGACAGCCCGGAGGCCCTTGCGACTTTGCCCAGGCTTGAGCTCAGCGACATAAGCCCTGAGCCGGAGGAGTATCCCACGCAGGAGGACAGCATCTGCGGCGTGACGCTGCTGCGTCACGAGCTGCCCGCGCCCGGCATAAGCTATGTCTCGCTCTATTTCGATATCACGGGCCTGGGCGGGGAGGAGACAGCGGCGGCGAGCTTCCTGGGTGAGCTCCTGGGAAAGGTGGACACCGCTGACCACACGGCGCAGGAGCTCAGCAGCCTGATACGGCTGCACTGCGGCAGCCTCAGCTTCTCCGTAGATGTTTACGAGCGAAGCGCGGAGCGCTACTGCGCGAAGCTGACCGCCAGGGTCAGCGCGCTGGAGAGCAGCATGGGCAAGGCCCTCGGCCTGCTCTCAGAGGTGCTGACAGGCAGCCGGCTCAATTCTGAGAGGGAGATTACCGATATCCTGCGCCAGCGGCGCACGGCGATGCAGCAGCAGCTTGTAAACAACGGCCACGCCTCCGCCATGGGCCGCGCGGCCTCCCAGCTCACGGCGGGCGCCGCCGCAAACGAGTGGGCCAACGGCTACGACTGCTACTGCTGGCTCAAGCGGCAGGCAGCAGGGACGGACTTCACCGCGCTCTCGGAGACGCTGACCGCTCTGGCAGGGCGGATCATCGGCCGCCGCGGGCTGACTGTCAGCGTGACGGGCAAGCGCAGCGCGGAGGTGGACGAGGCCGTGGCCGCGCTGGTCGGCTCCCTTCCGGAGGGCGCAGGCGTGTCCGGCGCCGGCATCGCCGCGCGCGGCCTGCGCCGGGAGGGCATAGAGATACCCTCCGACGTCGGCTATGCCGCCATGGGCGGGCTCGGCGGAGGGCTGGACGGCCGCTGGCAGCTGGCAGGGCGCGTCGTCTCGCTCGAATACCTCTGGAACGCAGTCCGTGTGCAGGGCGGGGCCTACGGCACAGGCATGGTGACCCGCGTGAGCGGCTTCGACGGCTGCTACTCCTACCGCGACCCGAGCGCCGCTGCAACGCTTCGGACCTACGCCGGGGCGCCGCAGTTCCTGCGCGGTTTCGCCTCAGGCGGGCCGGACCTCGACGGCCTCATAACCGGCGCCGTCGCAGCCGGGGAGCCTCTGCTCACTCCGCGCGCCAAAGGCGAGGAGGCCGACGACCTCTATTTCCGCGGCATAACCTATGAAATGCGCCGCGCCCGCAGAGCCCAGTTGCTGGGCGGCAGCTGCGCCGACCTCGCTGCAGTTGCAGAGAAGCTGGAACAGGTTTTTGAAAAGCCCGCTGTCTGCGTCCTTGCACCGCGGGCGGAACTTGAGCGCTGCTCCCTGGACGAGGTGCTCGGCCTTTAAGCAAAATAAAACCCGGACCTCCCCCAACACGGGGGAGGTTTTTTATACCCGTATTTGGTATGTAAGGATTCATTTCCCCTGCATGTCCTTCACTCTTCCTTCTTCCCCAACGGCAGAGAGGCTTAAGGGACACATACGGCCTGAAACGGTAAAAAACGGCCAAAATGCCACTATGGCGTGCGGCGCTTTAGCTATTTAACAGCTTATTCATCAAAATATATAGGGACTAGGGGTATCGCAAAGAACTGTCCTGAACACCGCTGCCCTGAGCGGCGTTTGGATATAGATCTTTGAAGGGGGAGAAAAAGATGAGAGATTGGATAAAAAAAGCATTGGCCCTGGCGTTGTGCCTCGCCATGGTGCTCTCGCTGGCCGCCTGCGGAGGCGCGGACACGCCCGCGGAGACCACGGACACGCCCTCACCGAGCGAGGAGACCCCTGCCGAGGGCGGCATCCTCGAAAACGACGAGGACATCTACATGGCCGCGATGGGCGAGTTTTACGACGCCTATATGGCTGCCTTTGAGGCCGAGACGCTCAGCGAGCGCTGGGCGCTGATGGCAATATCCGAGGCCAAGTTCCTCGAGAGCGGCGTCGCCACGCCGATGTACACCGCGGGCGGCTGCTATGCAATGAGCCGCATGCCCTTCCGCGCGGGCGGCTACGCCTCCTGGCTGGGTGACCGTGTCTACTTTGACCAGATGGTGCTTACCAACGAGAAAATAACCACCGAAGACTATGAGCACCTCGTTGAGCTCTGGTACGAGCTCACCGGCACCGGTACCTATACCCAGAGCGCCGTAGAGTACCTGACCGAGAAGGGATACACCTTTACCGACACCGCCACCACCACCTTCGACCGCGTCGGCACCACCTGGGATTTCCTTAGCGACGGGGATTTCCACGACGACGCGAGTTTCATCGACTACCTCTACCAGTACAACAGCGAGGGCGAGCTCCAGCCCCACCTCGCCACGAGCTATGACGTCAGCGAGGACGGCCTGACCTACACCTTCTACATCCGCGAGGGCGTGGTCTGGGTGGACAGCCAGGGCCGCCAGGTCGCGGAGCTGACCGCGGACGACTGGGTCGCGGGCCTGCAGCACGTGGCCGACGCCGGCGGCAGCGCCATCAACATGCTGCTCGGCGTGCTCGAGGGCATAGACGGCTACGTCTACGGCGACACGACGGACTTCTCCACCGTCGGCGTCAAGGCCCTTGACGACCACACCCTGCGGTACACCCTCACCGAGGAGTGCCCCTACTTCATGACCATGATAGCCGACGCCTGCTTCACGCCCATGAGCCGCAACTACTACCTGAGCCAGGGCGGCGTGTTCGGCATAGCGGAGTACGACGAGGCCATAGCCAGCAGCACCTATATGTACGGCACTGATCAGGACCATATCGCCTACTGCGGCCCCTACCTGTGCACGAACGTCACGGATAAGAACTCCATCAACTACATAGCCAACGAGAGCTACTGGAACGCCGAAAACGTCCAGATAAAGGCCGTGAACTTCATCTATGACGACGGCAGCGACGTCACCCGCGAGTACAACGACTTCACCGTGAACGGCGTCGGCACCACCATGGTGCTCGACACCGCCCAGCTCGAAATTGCAAAGAATGACGGCAACTTCGACAAGTACGTCCACGTAGCGCCCAACGTCACGAACATTTTCCTTATGTGGTTTAACGAGAACCGCCAGGTCTACGCGAACGTCCCGGACGGCGCCTGCGTCTCCAGCAAGACGGAGGAGCAGAAGGAGGTCAGCCGCGCGGCCCTGCAGAACCAGCACTTCCGCCTGGCCCTCGCCTACTCCATAGACCGCGCCAGCTACATCTCCCAGAGCCTGGGCGAGGACCTCAAGTACGTCTGCCTGCGCAACAGCTATGTGCCCGGCGACTTCGTCAGCCTGGAGGAGGACGTCACTGTTGATATAAACGGCACGCCCACGAGCTTTGAGGCGGGCACCTTCTACGGCGAGATAGTCCAGGCCCAGGTCACGGCCGACGGATATCCTTTCAAGGTTTGGGACGAGGAAAACCACTCCAGCGACGGCTTTGACGGCTGGTACAACGTGGAAAACGCCTTGAGCGAGCTCGAACTCGCCATTGAGGAGCTCGGCGCCATGGGCTACGAGGTGAGCGCTGAGAACCCGATCGTCCTCGATTACCCCTACAGCGCCTACAACGAGACCGCCACGAATCAGGCGGTCGTGCTCAAGACCTGCATAGAGCAGGCCCTGGGCGGCGTGGTCCAGCTCTCGCTCATCGAGTGCCAGGACGCGACTGAGAACCTGAATGCGTGGTTCAACACCAACTCCGGCGCCGAGTACAACTACGACCTCGGCGGCATGGGCGGTCTCGGCGCCGACTTCGGCGACCCCGAGACCTACCTCGACGGCCTGCTGCCCTACGGCGACGGCTTTGCCATCCGGAAGATGGGCATCTGGTAATACACCACAAGAGCAATGGAAGCAATCCAGGCGGGGCGGATGGCTAGCGCCATCCGCCTCTCCCCATTAAAGGGAGCGCGCTTATGGTAAAGTATTTTTTCAGACGGTTTTTCCGAGGCTGCATCTCGGTTGTTATAGCTATAGCGCTTATAATGATGATGGTCTTCTCCTGGCTGGACGACACGCTCATTTTCGCGGAGGACGAGCAGTATGTGAAGCTGAGCAACAACCAGAGGACCCACTACATGTACCAGAAATGGGAGGAGTACGACTACCTCGACTACGTGCCGTATACCGATTGGCTCAATCAGCTCGTCGCGAGCGGGGAGCTCGATGAGGAGGAACGCTCCGACGCGGCTGCCATCGGGCGCACTCCTGAGCGAGACAGCGACGAAGTTGCGGGCTACATCGCGCGCTTCACCGAGGAGTATGAGGCCCTGGGCTACACTGTGGTACGCCTGGACGCGGTAATGGCGACGCCGAACCGCGTCGCGACCGGCGGCACAGCCAGCCTCTTCGCCTATCAGAACACCCCGCTCCTCATACGCCTGTGGAACTTTTTTACCGGCATCTTTGAATTTGACAACATCAACTACGTCGAAGAGAACATCGAGGACAGGGGCCTCACCTTCACGCTTTATGACCCGGCCTACGGCGGGGAAAAGTTTTCCCCGGCGATCCTGGGTAACGGTACATTCCACAAGTACCTGCTCTACTTCGACAACCGTTTTCCGTATATACATCAGAATTTCCTGACCATGCGCCTCGGCACGAGCTACAGCGTCAACAAGGGCGTGGACGCCTTTGAGACGATGGTCCAGCCGCAGGGCAACTACGTCCGTTCGACCACCTATTACCCGAGCGGCGCCGTCCAGAACAGCGCGGACGACCTGCACTCGGCGACCTACCTTGCGGGCTCGCGGGAGCTGAACCTGGTCTATGCCGAGCTCTATAACGACGATTATACCAACGTGTCGCTGGTGAAGGACAGCGGTTCGCGCATGTATTACTCCTTTATCGTCAGCATCATCGCCTCGGCCCTGGCCTATATGCTGGGCCTGCCGCTGGGCATACTCATGGCAAAGAAAAAGGACACCTGGGTGGACAGCCTGGGCAATGCCTATGTCGTGCTCATCATGGCCGTGCCGGGACTGGCCTATATGCTCATGCTCAAGGCGGTGGGCAACAAGATGGGCCTGCCTACGACCTTCTCGCTCGACAACCCGACCTGGCTCATGTACATAATGCCCATCGCCTCGTCGGCCATCAGCGCCATAGCGGGCGAGATGCGCTGGATGCGCAGGTACATGGTGGACCAGATGAACTCCGACTACGTGAAGTTCGCCCGAAGCGAGGGCCTGAGCGAGCGGGAGATATTCACCAAACACATCTTCAAAAACGCCGCGATACCGATAGTCCACGGCATACCGGGCTCCATAACCGGCGCGCTCTCCGGCGCGATAATCATGGAGCAGGTGTACCTCATCCCCGGCGTCGGCGGGCTGCTGGTGCAGGCCATTGGGGCTTACGACAACGCCGTCATCGTCGGCGTGGCGCTGTTCTACGGCGTGCTGTTCATCATCTCCGCCATCATGGGCGACATACTCATGGCGGTCATGGACCCGCGCATCTCCTACACATCTAAAGCGAGGTGATTTTAGATGGCAGTTGCAACGCAAGAAGATTTTGTGCGCCTTGACGACACCGGGCTTACGGATGAGGAGCTCTTCGAGCGCGTCCCGCAGGACGTGGCCGCTGTTGAGAAGATAACGGCGCCGCGGTATTCCTACTGGCACAGCGTGTTTAGGGTGTTCTTCCGCAAAAAGACCAATATAATCATCCTTGTTATGTTCGCCGTCATCATCGCCTTCACCTATGTGTATCCCGCCGTCATGGGATACGACCGCTACGGCAACATCATGGACTCGGCGGCGAAGCATCTGTCCCCGAGCGAGGCCATAGAGAAGTTCGGCTTCTCCATCAGGTGGATCTTCGGCACCGGAGCTTCCGGGCAGTCCACCTTCGACTCCATGTGGTACGGCGCGAGGATAAGCCTTTCGCTGGCCTTCCTGTGCACCATCATAAACTTCTCAATAGGCATCGTCGTCGGTGCCATTTGGGGCTTTTCCAAGAAGGTGGACCTCGTAATGAACGAGGTGCGCAACGTGGTCAGCAACGTGCCCGGCACGCTCATCATCTCCGTCTGGGTCCTGGTGTTTTCGCCCAGCTTCGGCACGCTGCTGTTTGCGATGTGCGTCACGGGCTGGATAGGCATTGCGTATTCGCTCAGGACGCAGGTCATAATCATCCGCGACCGCGAATATAACCTCGCCTCCCGCTGCCTGGGCTCCTCCACCGCGCGCATCGCGGTTAAGAATATCCTGCCCTTCATGATCAGCTTTATAGTCACCATCATGGCGCAGCAGATACCGGCTTACATCGCCAGCGAGGCTTTCCTGAGCTACATCGGCCTCGGCATCTCGGATACTACGCTCGGCAAGATACTTTTCAACTCGCAGAGCGCCATGGTCACTCCCGGATGGGGGTGGGAGTTCTGGTGCCCCGTCATGCTCAGCGCGTTCATCTCCGTTGTGCTTTTCCTCATCGGCCAGAACCTCGGCGACGCCGCCGACCCGAGGACGCATATGTAACAGGGGAGCGGAAGTCATGGAAGATAAGAAGGTACTGCTGTCAATAAAGGACCTCTGGGTCAAGTTCCGCGTCCGCGGCCGGGTGCTGACGGCGATCAGGAACGTGTCGCTGGACATATACGAGAACGAATCCATAGCCATCGTGGGCGAATCCGGCTGCGGCAAGAGCGTGCTCACCAAGACCTTTGCCGGCATGCTCGACAACAACGGCTTTATCGACGGCGGCGACATAATATTTAACGACGAAACTCTAAGTGACGTGAGCTTCAACATAGGCGCGGGCGCGATAGCCAAAGCCGAGGCGAGGCTGAACGAATATTCCAAGTTTGAGCTCGGCGCGCGGACCTTCCAGGAAATGCGCGCCCTGGAGCAGGACAGGCAGGAGCGTCTCACGCTCAGCCGGGAAGACGCCGAGGCCTTTGAAAAGCAGCGGCGCGAGCTGAGGTTCCAGCGTACCCAGCTTCAAAACCACAAGCAGACGCTGGACCGCTCCAAGGAAAAGGCGGAGATGAAGGAAACCGCGCGCAAGATCGCGCAACTTGACGACAAGCTGGCCGAGCTGGAGCGCAGACGGAAAGCCACCGTGCGTGAGCACAGCGCAAAAACCAAGGCCGACTCCGCCTACAACGCGGAGTACGAAAGGCGCATGTCCGCGCTCAAAGAGCGCTACGCCCGAGAGTGCTCGGGAGAGATAACCGCCGCCCAACGGGCGCGTAACCTCGTCCTGGCCAAGGAAGTCTGCCTTTCCCTGGGCAGGTACCCGCTCAAGGGCCGCCGGAAGCTGGAGGGCAAGCTCTACGACGCGATAAAGCAGGCCATGACCACGGGCGCCGACCTCTCCGACGAGGCGCAGCTGAACAGCATCTTTGAAAATGCTGTTTTCCGCGTGAAATACCTTGGGGAAGAGGGCGGAAGGCTCCACGGCGCTCTGGTCCTCAACCTTGCGCGCACCGACTGCGTCGTGGACTGGACGAAGATACGCGGGCAGAGGATAGCCACCATATTCCAGGACCCGATGACGAGCCTGAACCCCATCATGACCATAGGCAGCCAGATAACCTCGGTCATAATGAAGCACCAGAACGTCTCGGAGATAGAGGCGCGCAAAAGGGCCATCGTCCTCATGAAGAAGGTCGGCATCCCCAACGCCGAGAACCGCTTTGACGACTACCCCTTTCAGTACTCCGGCGGCATGCGCCAGCGCATAGTCATCGCGATAGCGCTGTCCTGCCAGCCGAAGATACTCATCTGCGACGAGCCGACAACGGCGCTGGACGTCACCATCCAGGCTCAGATAATTAAGCTTATCAAGGATTTGCAGAAGGAATTTGGATACACCATCGTCTTTATCACGCACGACCTGGGCGTCGTGGCGAACGTTGCCGACAGGGTGGCCGTGCTCTACGCGGGGCAGATAGTGGAGCTTGGAACGGTGGAGGAGGTCTTTTATGACCCGCGCCACCCCTACACCTGGGCGCTGCTGAGCTCTCTTCCCCAGCTGATGGACCGGGGGACGAAGCTCTATTCCATCGCCGGCACTCCGCCGAGCCTCTACAACGAGATAGTGGGCGACGCCTTTGCCCCGCGCAACCCCTACTGCCTGCGCGTGGATACCCTGCGTGAGCCGCCGATGTTCAAGGTCTCGGAGACGCACTATGCCAAGACCTGGCTGCTCGACCCGCGCGCCCCAAAGGTGGAAAAGCCGGAGATAATACACGACATCCACGGCACCCTCATGAAAGTGTTCAACATATAGGAGGTGGTCACGCATGGCTAAAGAGAAAAACACCGCGGCCCTGGACGCCAGCGCGGACCATTTCCCTGAGCACGGCCCTGTGGACAAAAGCGGCAGGGAAGTACTGCTCTCGCTCAGGCACGTGGACATAAACTTCGGCAAGGGCGAGAACCGCGTCCGCGCCGTGCAGGATGTGAGCTTTGATATCTACAAGGGCGAGACATTTTCGCTCGTGGGCGAGTCCGGCTCCGGCAAGACGACTATAGGCCGCGCCGTCATACGCGCCAACACCTGCTCGAACGGCGAGATACTCTACAAGGGCGTCAGGATATCCGGTAAAATACCTCACAGCCTGGACCGCGAGATAATCCGCAACATCCAGATGGTGTTCCAGGACCCCGCGGCCTCGCTGAACGAGCGCGCGACGGTGGATTATATCATCTCCGAGGGCCTCTATAACTTCCACCTCTACGAGAACGAGGCTGACCGCGTCCGCAAGGTGGAAAGGATAATCGAGGCCGTCGGCCTGCTGCCCGAGCACCTGACCCGCTATCCTCACGAGTTCTCGGGCGGCCAGCGCCAGCGCGTGGGACTCGCCAGAGCAATGGTCATGGAGCCGGAATTCGTCGTCGCGGACGAACCCATCTCCGCGCTGGACGTCTCCATCCGAGCGCAGATACTGAACCTTATGAACAAGTTCCAGGCGGAGCAGGGTACGACCTACATGTTCATCGCCCACGACCTGTCCATAGTCCGCTATATCTCTGACCGCATAGGCGTTATTTATAAGGGCAAGATAGTTGAGATAGCCTCGTCGGAGGAGCTTTTCGACTATCCGCTGCACCCATACACCCGCTCTCTCATCTCCGCCATCCCGCTGCCCGATCCGCAGCTGGAAAAGCACAAGGTGCTCTACACATATGACCCCTCGATGCACAACTATACGGATGAGACACATCCTGAGCTCGTGGACATCGGACACGGGCACTTCGTGTACGGCAGTCCGGAGGAGATAGCCGAGTACAGGGCTCTCCGGGAGCGCGGAGAGCCGCTCAAGAGCCTCTCGATCGTCGGCGTGAACGCCGAGGCCCCGGAGGAGGGCAGCGAGGTGAATCTGGCTGCCAGCGAAGTTATTTTGGACAGGCCGGTGCACGACACAGGCAGCGCGTGGTACGCGATACTTTCCTTCTTCCTGCCGATACTCGGGCTTATCGCGGCCTTCGTCTTCCGGAGGCACAACTACATACGCAATTACAAGGCCTGCCGCAAGGGCGTCATAGCCTTCGCGGCCACACTTGGCGTGTGCGTTGCCCTGCTGCTGCTCTTTATCGTCATCGCCATCTTGTAGCAGATGAAAAGAAAGCCCCTATCCAATGACAGGCCAGCCATCCAAAAGAGCATAAAGATCCAGCTGCCGGAGGGCAGACTGGGCCTGCGTCTGGCGCTGGTAATAGTCCTAATAGCCCTGGCCGTGGGCTCCTTCGCCCTGGGCATCAACTCGATCTTCAGTACTGAGGCAGGCCTTGCGGAGGTAAGCGCCCTCAGCGGCGAGATGAACGCCGGGGAGAGCTTCACCTTCTATTATTACCTGGGCTATGACGGGACCAATGCCACGGACGAGCGGCGCACCCTGCGCAGCCTGTATACCGAAGCCGCGACGGACGCACTGGAGCTCTTCGGCGCGGATATCGAGTCCGAGACTGTCGGCCTCTGCTATATAAGCCGCCACCCCAACGAGGATATCGAGGTCGGGCAGGCGCTGTATTCCGCCTTTGAGCTGCTGGAGGAGAGCGGCACGCGTTATCATTACCTTGCCCCTCTGTACGCGCAGTACCACGCGCTGTGCAGCTCCCAGAGCGACGTCGAGGCTGCGCAGTACGACCCGCGGCTGGACGCTGCGCAGGGCGAATTCTTTGCGCGCACCGCCGCCTTTGCCTCTGACGAGGGCTCCGTGGACATAGAGCTGCTGGGCGAGGGCCGGGTGAGGCTCAGCGTCTCGGAGGAGTACCTCGCCTTCGCGCAGGAAAACGGCATAAGCTCCTTCGTGGACCTCGGCTGGATGGAAAACGCCTTCATCGCGGACTACATCGCCGGTGCGCTGATCGAGGCCGGCTATACCCGCGGCGCGCTTATAAGCGACGACGGCTTCATGCGCTGCCTGGACGGTGAGACCGGCACGGAGTATTCCTTCGACTTCTCCCACAGGGAGGGAAATACCGTCACGAACCTTGCAACGCTGCACTTTTCAGGCAGCGTCAGCCTCGCCTGCCTGCGCGACTATCCCGCAGCCGGCTCCGGCGCGGCTGGGTATTACCAATACGAGGACGGCTCTCTGCGCTCTTCCTACCTGGATACGGCGGACGGACTGGACCGCTGCTGCGTGCCCGAACTGTGCGGCAGCTCCTTCGATACCGGCTGCGCCGGCCTGGCGCTGAAGCTCGCGCCGCTGTTCATTGCCGGCAGCTTGGATGCGGAAGCGCTTGAAATGCTTGAAATAGCTGGCATTACGGTGTATTATACGAGCAACGGCGCACTTTGCTCAACGGCGGATGCCTGAGAAATGTGCGCGTATCGCAATACGCCAAATTGCCAAAATGGGTATTGACATTATACCCATCAGGGGTATACTATAATTACCCCTGATGGGTATCTGCATGGAAGGAGCTTATCATGGGAGAAACAAAAAAATGTTGTTGCCAGCGGACGAAGGAGAGGACGCCTGAGGAGTACAAGAAGCTGATACACCGGCTCAACCGCATCGAGGGCCAGGTGCGCGGCATACGCGGGATGGTAGAAAAGGGGGTATATTGCCCTGACATCCTGGTGCAGTCCGCGGCGGTGACGGCGGCGATGAACGCCTTCAACCGCGAGCTTCTGAGCGACCACATCCGCACCTGCGTCGTCGATGACATCCGCGAGGGCAACGACGAGACCATCGACGAACTGCTTAAAACGATGCAGAAGTTGATGAGGTGATCGTTTTTAGGGAGGGAAAGGTATCGTATGAAGCAGTATACTGTAACAGGTATGAGCTGCGCGGCATGCAGTGCAAGGGTCGAGAAGGCCGTGAACGCCGTCCCGGGCGTGACGAGCTGCTCGGTCAGCCTGCTGACGAATTCCATGGGCGTTGAGGGCACTGCCTCCAGCGCGGACATAATAAAGGCCGTTGTGGATGCGGGCTACGGCGCGAGCGAAAAGGGCGCGGGCAGCGCAAAAAAGAGCACGTCCAGCACCATCGCCGAGGCGGAAGCCGCCCTGGAGGACCACGAGACGCCGGTGCTGAAGCGCCGCCTGATCTCGTCTGTCGGCTTCCTCATAGTGCTCATGTATTTCTCCATGGGCGCCATGATGTGGGGCTGGCCTCTGCCGGAATTCCTGGCCACGAACTACATGGCCCAGGCGCTTATCCAGCTCTATTTGACTGTTATAGTCATGATCATCAACAAGAAGTTCTTCATCTCCGGCTTCAAGAGCCTTGCGCACAGGGCACCCAATATGGATACCCTGGTCGCCCTCGGCTCCTCCGCCGCCTTCGTGTGGAGCTCCTACGCCCTCTTTGAGATGACGACCTACAGCGACCCGATGGACCAGATGCACGTCATGCACACTGAGTTCTATTTCGAGGCCGCGGCCATGATACTGACCCTCATCACCGTAGGCAAGATGCTTGAAGCTCGCAGCAAGGGCAAGACCACGGACGCCCTCAAGAGCCTCATGAAGCTCGCGCCCAAGACCGCCACCGTCCTGCGCGACGGGCAGGAGGTCACGGTCGGGGTGGACGAGGTCGAGAAGGGCGACATCTTCGTCGTCCGCCCGGGCGAGAATATACCCGTGGACGGCGTTGTGCTTGAAGGCCACAGCGCCGTGAACGAGAGCGCCCTGACCGGCGAGAGCATCCCCGTGGACAAGGCGGAGGGCGACACCGTCTCCGCCGCCACGCTCAACCAGAGCGGCTTCATAAAGTGCCGGGCCACCCGTGTCGGCGAGGATACGACCCTCAGCCAGATAATCCAGATGGTCTCCGACGCAGCCGCCACCAAGGCCCCCATCGCCAAGGTCGCTGACAAGGTCTCCGGCATCTTCGTCCCCACCGTCATCACCATCGCGGTGATCACCACCGTCGTGTGGCTGCTCATAGGCCAGAGCTTCGGCTACTCCCTGGCCCGCGGCATCTCCGTGCTGGTCATCAGCTGCCCCTGCGCGCTGGGCCTTGCGACGCCCGTCGCCATCATGGTCGGCAACGGCATGGGCGCGAAAAACGGTATCCTGTTCAAGACCGCGGCCTCCCTGGAGGAAGCGGGCAAGATGGACATCGTCGCCCTCGACAAGACCGGCACCATCACCTCTGGCGAGCCGAAGGTCACGGATATCATACCCGCCGAGGGCGTGAGCGAGGACGAGCTCATGCGCCTCGCCCTGGCCCTGGAGCAGAAGAGCGAGCACCCGCTGGCCCGCGCCATCATGCAGCGCGGCGAGGAGCTGGGTATGAAGGCCCCCGAAGTCAGCTCCTTCGAGGCCCTGCCGGGCAACGGCGTCATCGCCAGCATGGGCGGCAAGGAGCTCGCCACCGGCAACCACAAGTTCATCATCACCAAGGCCGCCGTCACGGACGACATGCGCGCGAAGGCCGAGGCCCTTGCCGAGCAGGGCAAGACCCCGCTGTACTTTGCCGAGGGCGGAGCCCTCGCCGGTATAATCGCCGTGGCCGACGTCATCAAGGAGGACAGCCCGCGCGCCGTTCAGGAGCTGCGCAACATGGGCATCCGCGTCGTCATGCTCACCGGCGACAACCAGCGCACCGCCGACGCCATTGGCCGGGAGCTGGGCGTCACCAAGGTCATCGCCGAGGTCCTTCCCCAGGACAAGGAGGACCTCGTGCGCCGCCTGCAGAGCGAAGGCAAGACCGTGGCAATGGTTGGCGACGGTATCAACGACACCCAGGCCCTCGCCTTGGCCGACGTGAGCATCGCCATTGGGCGCGGCACCGACGTGGCCATGGACGTGGCGCAAGTCACCCTCATGACCGACAATCTCCGCGCGCTGCCCGAAGCCGTGGCTCTGAGCCGCCGCACGGTGCGCATGATCTGGCAAAACCTCTTTTGGGCCTTTATCTACAACCTCGTAGGCATACCGGTGGCTGCCGGAGCGCTCTACCCTGTCAGCGGCTTTTTACTGAACCCGATGATCGCCGGGGCGGCCATGGCGTTGAGCAGCGTCAGTGTGGTGGCCAACAGTCTGCGGCTCAAATACCGGCGTTAGGTAGCGCATCTCGATATAACACCCCGGTCGAACAAACCAATTTTGTTTTGCCGGGGATTATATTTTGAGGGCGACGGATAGGATTTTGGCCC
>OHQG01000473.1_pt1 | contig 21144 bp, 18 predicted proteins | sample 1577871 | NCBI WGS metagenome assembly OHQG01 (sample SAMEA3879604, study PRJEB24766) | human gut metagenome | biome: human-associated habitat; feature: feces | place: USA | collected 1985/1987
GGGGGGGGGTATGATGGGTGTTAGCATCGGCCCTGCAATTGATGTGCTGAGAAAAAATAAGAAATCAGAGGAGCAAGAGGATAATGATGAGAAAGAATAATGTGCTTCGCAAATATATAGCGTCACTTCTATTATTTTTGTTATTTGAGACAGTGGCAATCACGTTGTGGAAGGCTAAAGGAAACTTGTTTTATCTGTTGAATTTCAGCTACATTGGAGGATGCCTTGCGTTGGGAACAGCACTTTTTACTGCAGGAAAACGCTATGCCCGACATTTTGTGCAGCTGACGGTCGGAAGTTATATGCTGTTGTACTTAGGTGTGATTTCCTGTGAAAATATGCAGATCGAGGGTTTCTGGTACTATCTGTTTCTTGGTGTTTTTGAGGCGGCAACAATCCACTACGCAGTCGCGAAGATATTCGGTCCACTGTTTTTCAATCCTGCGTGTTCACTGCGATGAAAGCAAATGTGTTCATTGTGGAAAATGTCTGCGTATCTGCCCAATGAATGTGGAGGTCAATAAGGAATCCCGCAAACGAAAGAGAGGAACGGAGTGAATACTCTGTTATGAATGTACGAAGGTCTGTCCGACCAAAGCATTGCATTAAAAAATGGAGTTGGGGATATAGCTGCAATGGCAAAGTCGAGTTTTGTACATACACCAAAAAATAAAAGATATAATTTGGAATGGAGATTATGATATACTGTAAACAAGATATAGTGCAAAATGTAACAGGAAGGAGTATGCACAGTGTCAGAGAAAAAGAAATTTACAGTATACGTCGGAAGTGTAGCACTATGCGTAGGTGTGGCAGTTCTGCTTCATTATGTATCCTTTACCAATCCTTATCTGCAATCTATTTGTCACCTTTTAAGGCCTTTTATTTATATAGGACTTTATCTGGTATGGGCGATTTCTTTTCAAAAGAGAATTATCCAAAAGGAACCCCGTCGTTGTTTAATAATGATTGCAGTGATGATGGTTTTTTGGATGCTCGTTCGTATGTGTAAATTTGAAATACCGTATGAGATGCCGACAGCACTGCGCTACTCCTGGTATCTTTATTATATTCCTATGCTGTTACTCCCTACGGTCAGTCTTTATCTGGCATTTTATATACGGCAGCCGGAGAATTATAAATTACCGGAAAGACGGTGTCTGCTGTTTTTTCCGGCATTGTTTCTGATAGGGATTGTATTAACGAATGATCTGCACCAGTTAATTTTTACTTTCCCGGAGGGAAGACTGGGGGAAGCAGCTTCCTATGAAGTAGGAGTCTATGGATATGGAGCAATGTATTATGCTATAGTCACCTGGGATCTTGGATGTCTGCTGGTGGCACTCTTGATTATTCTATTAAGGTGTAGAAAAATTAAAAACAGGAAAATGCTTTGGATGCCTTTTGGTGCTTATGGTCTGTCGGTTGTCTATGGCATCGCCTATTATCTGAATCTGCCCTTCTGGAAAATATTTTCAAGCGATATGACAGCTGCATTATGCCTTCTGTTTGCTTTGATCATTGAAAGCTGCATCCAGTGCGGATTGATCCCTTCCAATACAGGATACGCACAATTATTTGCAGCATCTACAATTTCAGCACAGATTACAGATCAGAGTGGAAAATGCATTTATCAATCTCAGGATTCGGAATGTATTGCACCGGAAATCGTAAGGCAGGTAGTTCAATGTCCGATCATGTTAGAAAATGGGATCAGGCTGTCGGGAAAACCAATTTTGGGAGGCTATGTGTTGTGGAAGGAAAACCTGTCAGAATTACAGGAAATCGTAAGAGAGCTTGAAGATCGTAAGGAAGAATTAAAAGATGCGAATCTGATTGAGGAAGAAAATCTGAGAACAAAAAGAAAAGTAGAAAAACTTTCTGTGAAGAATCAGCTGTATGATAAAATACAGAAACAGACGGCAAGGCAGAGTAAACTTTTGACGGAATTCATTGAAGCATATTCTATGGAAGAAGATGAGAACAAAAGGAAAAAAATATTAGGGAAGATAGTTGTGATCGGAGCCTATATAAAAAGGCGTAGTAATCTTATTTTTATTGCGGAGCAGACAGTAAAATTTCCGATAAGAGAGTTGGAGTTATGTTTCAGGGAAACGATAAAGAATCTGGAATGGAATCATGTTGAGGCAGGTTTTTCCACCGCTTTAGAAGAAATACGAAGTGAAGATGCTATGCAGATTTATGATTTTTTTGAAGCAGTCATAGAGGAATCTTTGGAAGATCTGTCGGCATTTAATGTAAATCTGAAACGCAGAGAGGCGCGGATCATCATGTCTATGAGTGTGGAATGCAAAACAGATCTGCAGGAAATTGCAAGACGATATGGAGCTTATGCGGAGCAGGATTTTGACGGATCATGGCTGCTTTCTCTGATTCTGGGAGGAGGTGGCGGCAAATGATAAAAACATTTGAAAACTGTTCACCGGAGTATCAGATTACGATTGTTTGTTTTTTTATTTTTTTGACTTTGCTGTGTATGATACTGGTTATTTATGAAGGAACAGGAAAAAGACAAAGAAAGATGTTGCTGCTGGACAGTGTATTGCTTATAGTTATTTTCTTTATAACAGCTGTCTTGTGTGTGGGGCAACGGGCGTTTTACGAAGAAGATTCCATGATATTATTTAAAATACCGTATGTGATTTTAATTGTTATAGGAATTGGTGTTTTTTTATATGTGGGATTGAAGATTTTTGGAATTTATAAGTACCGCAAGAGCTGCCTGAGGGAAAATGCAGTTCAGGAAAGTCTGGACAATTTGCCGAGTGGAATTGTTTTTTTGATGGGAACGGAATGCCTAAACTGATGAATCGAAAAATGTATCAAATTTGCCAGAATCTGGCGGGAAGAGATATACAGAATATTACAGAACTGGAGGAAGCACTGGGACATCCTCTGAAAGAGAATGTATTTTATGATGTTGATTTGAAAGTATACTGCTTTGCGGATGGAAGTGTGTGGAAATTTTCAGAGAAAGAGATTATTACGACAGCCGGAGATCATTTTTTTCAAGTTCTTGCTTCTGAAGTGTCGGAATTATATCGGAACAAAGTGTTGCTGAAGGAAGAAAATCAGAAACTTCAGGAAATGTCTGTGGCTATGAAAGAACTTTCTAAGAATGTAATAACGCTGACCAGAGAAGAAGAAATGTTATCTATGAAAATGAGAGTGCATGATAATCTGGGATATAGCGTCCTGGCGGCACAGCGGATGTTGCTGCGCGAATCGGAAGCAGACCGGGATGTTTTCCTTTCGCAATGGAAGCAGACATTAGACTTGCTGAATAAAGATAACGAGTCTGTGAAAGGCGAACAACTGCACAGGCAGGTGCAGGAAAGAGCGGAGATTTTGGGTGTGAAAATCATTTATACAGGAGAACAAGTCTGGGAATCTCATATTTTCGAATTGATGGATATAATACTTTTGGAGGCACTTTCCAACTGTGTCCGCCATGCAGGGGCAAGCGAACTGTATGTAAAATGCAGTAGTGGGGAACAAGAATGGATTATGGTGATTACAGATAATGGACAAACAACGGAGAAGGATGTCAAAGAAGGAGGAGGATTATCCGGTATACGAAAAAGGGTGGAGCAATGTGGAGGTACATTGAGAATTTGTGCGGAGTCAAAATTTTCAATAATCGTTAAGATACCAAAGGAGGTGCGGAGATGATACGGGTACTAATCGTGGAAGACCAGCGTATGGCTCGGGAAGATATGGAAAATTATATCCAGTCCAGTGGGAGATATTGTCTGGCGGCATCTATCACAAACGCAGCTATGGCAGAAACCGTATGCAGGCAGAGCAAATGTGAACTTGTCTTGATGGATGTCTGTACGGAGAATGATGAGAGTGGTCTTGTGGCAGCAGAGAAGATTAAAAGGACAATGCCTCAGATAAAAATAATTATCGTGACTTCTTTAGTAGAGTGCAGTTTTATTGACAGGGCGCGCAAAGCGGGAGTAGAAAGCTTCTGGTATAAAGATGCCGGTAAAGAGGAACTGTTGGAGGTTATGGATCGCACGATGAAAGGGGAGAGCGTGTATCCGGATGCTCCACCGGTTGTGATGATCGGAACAGCGAAAAGCTGTGATTTTACACCTGGAGAATTAGCAGTTCTGCGATTAGTGGTGGAAGGAGAATCCTATAAAAAAATTGCAGAAAGTTTGTGTATATCACCGGAGACTGTAAAATGGCATATCAAAAATATGCTGCAGAAAACGAATTTTGATTCCAAAACGAAATTGGCGGTAGCTGTTACAAAGAAAAATCTGATTATAAATGGATTTTAAAAATAGCATTTTACTACCCATATGGGGAGTGCTTAAGACTCTGAAAACCGATATCATATACTATGTAAAAGTGTATCAAACCTATGGTTTTGTTCCTTGTTGAGATGTCAGATTGTTTATAAGATACTGTCTGGAAAGGAGAAAAATAATATGAGATGTATTATGAGAAGAATCTGCCTATTCCTGGTAATGATTGCGGTTATAGTTTTTACAGGGTGTGGGCAGAAGAAAAAAGAAGATCCAGTAACCGTTACATTGTGGCATGTATATGGAGGACAGACAGAATCGCCATTAAACGATCTGATTGATGAATTTAATGAAACGATTGGAAAAGAGGAAAATATCCAGGTACAGGTTGGCAGTGTTACAAATACGAATACGATACATGAAAATGTACTGGCATCCGCATTTGGAGATCCGGGAGCTTCCAAACTGCCGGATATGTTTGTTTCCTATCCTAAAACAGTTCTGGCGATGCCGGATGATACGGAACTTGTAGATTATTATGATTATTTTACAGAAGAAGAATTGAACGAATTTATTCCGGCCTTTTTGGAAGAAGGTGTCATTCATGAAAGACTTTCTATTTTGCCGGTAGCAAAATCAACGGAAGTTATGTTTATCAATAAAACAGCATTTGATCGTTTTGCGAAAGAAACAGGAGCGAAGATGGAAGATTTAAAAACATGGGAAGGACTCTTCGCAATGGCAGAACAATATGCTGCATGGACAGATAACCAGACGCCGGACATACCTGATGATGGAAAGAATTTTTTCGTTCATGATTATCATTTTAACTATTTTCAGGTAGGTGTAGAATCTCTGGGTGAAAATTTCTTTAAGGGAGAAAATCTGGCTTTCGGCCCGGAATTTCAAACAGTATGGGAACCTTATGCAAAAGCGGCACTGTCCGGAGGAGTATGGCTTCGCGGCGGTTATGCAACGGAACCTTTGCGAACGGGAGATTCGATTGTATCAGTGGCTTCGTCAGCCAGTGTATTATATTATTCTGACGAGGTTACTTATGCGGATAACACATCGGAAAAAGTAGAGATTGTTTCTATGCCATGTCCCGTATTTTCCAGAGGAGAAACGATGGTTATGCAGCGAGGCGCCGGCATTTGCACAGTAAAATCTACACCGGAAAAAGAAAAGGCCTGTATTACGTTTCTTAAATGGCTGACAGAAGCCCAAAAGAATGTAGAATTTGTGACTAGTCTTGGATATATGCCGGTAAAGCAGGAGGCTTTCGATATTTACCTTCCGGAGGCGCTCGAGAAGTTAAGTGATCCGATGTATGTATCACTTTATCAGGCTTTTTTAAAGACGCAGGAGAATTATACATTTTATACTGCTCCGCAATTGGATTCCTATCTGGATCTGGAAACAAAGTTTGAAGAACTTATCAGGCAAATCTTGTCAGTAAAGCGGTTGGAGTGGCTGGAAGACCCGGAAGATATGGATAAACTTGTTTCAGAGACATTAGAGGATTTCAAAGCAGCATACACACAATAATGTCTGCCGGATCGGCAAAAAGAGGTGGCTGACATATGGGAGAAAAGAAAATAAATTTCTGGAAGATTATAAAAGGAATAAAGAGACAAAGCATTCGTATGCAGCAAAGACTGATTGTTTATTGGTGCGTGGTGATTTTAACACTTTTTTTTGTGACAGTTCTATTACTCAGTATTTTGGGAGTCCTTCCGGGAATGGATTTTAAAGTACGGGAAATGTTGTCTGCCCAGCAGAAAAATACGTTGTCAACTATGACAGAGCAGACTGATATTATGATGGCGAGAAGTATTTCTTTATCGGAAGACATTACAAAAGAATTGAATCAATGCCTGACAGCCAATGGAAAGACATTTTCAGATTTGAATGATAATCCTCAGCTGATCATGGATTTAGAGTCTGCGCTGTATCCCTCCTTGAAATCTGCATTGGATGTGAAGTATTGCAGTGGAGTTTTTGTTGTATTGGATGCAACGGTAAATACGAAGACGGAATATGCAGATACATCACGCATGGGAATTTACCTGCGCCTGTCTGATTTAAAGGCAGTAAATACAAGCAAACAGCACGTAGTTTTTTTCAGGGGAAATGCTGATATTGCAAGAGCAGAGCAGGTACAGCTCCATAACCGTTGGAATTTAGAATTTGATACGTCCGCATTGCCGGGTTATGAACAGATTATGCAGTTTGATGGGAACCGGCTGGTAGAGAGCTGCCTGTGGACAGACCGGCTGGAGCTGAGTGACACATGGGAGGATGTGCAGCTTTTATATGTCCCGGTTTTAGACAGTACCGGAAAAGTACGCGGTTTGTGCGGTATGGAGATGAGTAATCTGTATTTCAGGCTGTCTTATCCTATGGTGGAAGGTTCCTGTGGGAATATAGTGACAGTACTGGCTCCTATGGACAAAAAAGGAAACATCTATCTGGATAAGGCGATGTTCGGAGATACAAAGGAAACGTATCTTTCACCATCAGGAACGATGACAGTGAAGAAAGGAAAGTATTATAATACATATTCTACCGCTTTCGGGAATTATATAGGCAGGCATGAACTGCTTGAATTGAAGAGTTGTAATGGGATGCCGCTTGCGGTACTGACATTGATATCAGAAGCGAATTATGAAAAATTAACAGCGGACAATCGAAGGGACTGGATCATCGGTACGTTGTTATTCCTGATTTTATTATTGGTTGTTTCTGTCAGTATGTCCCGTCGTTTTGTGAAGCCGATTCTTCGGAGTTTAAAAGCACTGCAGGAGGATACGCTGACAGATGAAAATTTATCAGGAATTTCAGAAGTGGATGCACTGGTTGATTTTATGCAGAAAAAAAGAAATACGGAGAAACTGGAAAATGGAGGCATTCCTCCGAATATAGAAGAAATGCTCAAGGCGTTTGCTTTGCGCGTGGAAACTCTGACTCCGTCAGAGAGGATGGTTCTTCAGTATTATGTTGATGGATATACGATACAGGAGATTGCTTCATTGCTTTATATCAGTATTGGAACAGCTAGAAAACATAATACAAATATGAATCGAAAACTGGGAATAACTGTCAGAGAGGAATTAATGCTGTATATTGAGTTGTTTCGAAAATGCGATCAGTTAGATAAGCTGACATATAATAGAACTGAGTAAAAGAAAAAGAGTCTGTACAGGCTCTTTTTTAGTTTGACCGACAGATATCGTTTACATTTTTACAAAAAAGAAATTGCGCATATATAGTAGATAGATAAAAAAGAAACACTATATATAGTATACTAATCGTTCGTATTTTGGAAAATAAGCAAAATATACGAATGGCGACCATAGTATTTGCTTTCCGTATCTGCTACGCTTTCATTACGAAATGGTGGCCGCCCGATAAAAGAAAAAAATAAAGGAAATGGATAAGGAGGGAGAACTGAGAATAGGATGGTGATAGAGCAAGGAGGTTAACAAGGAGGTTGAAATGTGGAATATATTACGAAAAAGGATTTAATAGATTGTTCTACACCGGATGAGTTTTGCTTTTCACTATGCTGCATGGAATGTAAAACAGTATGGAAAAGCACACCAATTCGTTTTTCCAAAGCGGGGAAAAAACCGGAAAATGAAAATCGGAAGATTATTTATGATACGCTTTATGACCGGGAAAAGAATTTAGCATTTCAAAAAGCATTGAATCAGGCGAAAGAAATATTTAATATTTGTCCGATATGTAAGCGTCTTGTATGTGACCATTGCTTTTTGATCTGTGATGATCTGGATATGTGTGTGCAATGTGCCGCAAAACTTAATGAAAAAGGTACTGTTGTAGGATGAAAACGAAAAAAGAAAAACGAAAAAGAAAGGAGAACTTTACTATGAAAAAATATGAGATTTTAGGAGGAAATTTACCAGTTGTCGTATGTGAATTAGCAGCAGGAGAATCTATGATCACAGAAAGCGGAAGTATGAGCTGGATGAGCCCGAACATGAAAATGGAGACGGTTACCGGTGGCGGAATGAAGAAAATGTTCGGCAGAATGATGTCTGGTGATTCTGCGTTTCAAAACAGATATACCGCAGAAGGTGCAGACGGAATGATTGCATTTGCATCAAGTTTTCCGGGAGCGATCAAAGCATTGGAGATTAGCAACGGTCACTCCATGATCGTGCAGAAAAGTGCATTCCTTGCTTCAGAAGAAGGCGTAGAACTGTCCATGCATTTTCAGAAAAAATTAGGGAAAGGCATATTTGGAGGAGAAGGTTTCATTATGCAGAGATTGAGCGGAAATGGAACCGCGTTTGTAGAAATTGATGGACATGCAGTGGAGTATGATCTGAGTGCAGGACAGGAAATTTTGATCAGTACGGGGTACTTAGCGGCAATGGAAGAAACCTGCACTATGGATGTTGTAGCTGTAAAAGGAGTAAAAAATATGCTGATTGGAGGAGAAGGCATTTTTAATACCGTTGTGAAAGGACCGGGAAAGGTGATCTTGCAGACAATGCCAATCAGTAAGGTAGCAGAATTGCTGACTCCTTTTTTTGCAGATAAGAAGTAATTGAAAGGGGAGAAGATTATGAGAAAGAAGTTGAATTTGTTATTTGGACTGGTTCTTATCATCAGTATGGTAGTACTGACCGGTTGTGGAGGCTCCGGAAAAACAGGAGAGAAGAACCCGTATGAAGGGAAATGGGTAGCGGTGTCTGCTCAAATGATGGGAATGTCCGTCAGCATAGATGAAGTTTTCGGAGGAGATTTTGAATTTGAAGTGAAAAATGGCGGAAAAGTATCCTTTTCAGTCGGAGACACTACCGGAAATGGAAAATGGTCTGTCGAAGATGATCAGTTTACCTTGAGCATCGAAGGAGAAAAAATGGTGGGAACCATCGGAAAAGATATCATTTCTTTTGACGATATGCTGGAGATGGGAGTAAAGGTGATTTTTGCAAAGGATGGAACGGATGCAATGGATCCGGCACTCTATCTGACAGAGGAGGAAAATGCAGTCATAGGTGAGTGGGCTGCAGAAAGCGTGGAAGAACTTTTAGGAGACGGGCCTCAGACTTCTATGGAAGGAGTAGACAACATCAATGATGCACTGCGTCTTGATTTCAAAAGTGACCGTAATGTAACAGTTATTTATAAAGGAGAGGAGATTGGGACTTTCCCATGGTCAGTTGCACTGGGATATTGTTCGATTGAATCAGAAAATCCATCTCTTACAGTGATGATAAATGACGATGGTACTTTGAAAGTAGACTACAGTGATGATGATGACTACTACACATTCCACTGTGTAAAAAGTGACAGTGAATAACTGAAAAGGATGTGGAAATCATGAAAGGAGGGAAGACGCCATGAAAAAGAAACTGTGGTGTGTGCTGTGTATCATGATATGCATGATGATGATAGTGGCATGTGGACAAAAAAAGAATCCGGAGAAGAAAAAATCGGAAAAAGCAGAGCAGGAAGAAACAGAATTTAAAGACAGAGAAAGTCTTAAATTAAGTTTATTTACAGTGTATTATCCGAAGGCATGGAACTACGATAAAGAGAATATGAAGAAAGATGAAGAATATTCTTACGTTAGATTTTTTGATGGAGATACAGCAGATGGATCCGAGAATGTCATTTCTATAGAAGCGACCAAGGAGGATTCATATACATATCGAAAGAGTTTAATTGACTTTGGAGTGGATTTAGAGGCATATGCTGAAGGGAAAATGGACACTGTAACAATAGGAAATGCAGAATATACAGCAATGCCGGAAAGTAATTCCATAGAAAAAACGTATATGTATCGTTATGAACAGTCTGGCACATCCTATGATATCAGAGTAAAAGGACAGGAAATAGATGATTCTGACAAAGAATTGCTGGAAGGAATTGTGCTGAAATTAGAGGATGAAGGAAATAAAGACGCACCATGGCCATGGGAGGGAGAGCCTCTTGAACCTGTATTGGCAGAGCAGATGGTAGGTTCTTATACAATCGTTCCGGAATATATCCCATTTAAAGAAGCACAGGGAGTTATGCAGATTATGGATCATCAGTTTGTAAAACAGGGCAATCAAGTGTTCCATTTGCTGGAGAACAAACTGGATACTTATGAATATTCAGAAAGTGGACTTGAATTCGTATCTTCGATGGAATTAGACGATGATTTTGAATATTTGTCTGGGGACAGCAGTGGAATGTTATATCTTTCGCCTGGAATTGGAGATGTAATTGGCGTAAAAGATGGGAAAAAGGCACTTCAGACAACAGTAGACGGAGATCTGAATATGCATCCATCCGGAGAATGGGGAATCAGTTTCTGGGTGAACAGTGATACTCAGAAGATTGCGAATCAAGGCGGTAACCTGACGGCAGAACCGTGGATACTGACCGGATTAAATAACGATGAAGAACGCAAGGGACTGTTTTCTATGATAGATGACGTACAGATCACGAATAGTCATATTATGGTTGCCGGCTCCATGGCTGTGGAAGATGAAGGCACAAAAATTGTTGTCTATGATTATGATGGCAATCAGCTTTTGAAATTAGGTGGAGAAGATATCAGTTCTCCGGACAAGCTCGGTTCCATTACAGGCATGGCGGAAACAGAAAATGGTTTTGTGGCTGCAGATGGAAATATGCGTGAAATACAATTTTGGGCAAAAGATGGAACGCACGTAGGTGCAATTTCTACAGAGGACATATTTGGTGTCAGTTATCCATGGCTGGAAGATATGCAGCTTTTAGATGACGGCTCTCTGTTAATTATGCTGACACAGGAACGAGACGACGGATCAGCAAATGAATTGATGTTTTTCAGATTGACAGGATTTTAATTAAAAAAATAAAAATCGTTTGTCGGCAGAAATTTATCTGCCGACAAGTGATTTTTCTGTTTCCTGTTTCCAATATAAAGGTAGAATTTTATCACATCAGTGAATCAATTTTCATATTTATCGTATACAGATATATATAACATAAATGGCATAGAGGATCAACATCAGGATCCACTCCTTTTTATCGAGTGCTTTTTTGGTTCATGCCATAATCCATACGATAACACTGAATACAAGCGGAACAGCTGGGAAGTGTATTGAAGGACGGGAGTTTATCATTGCACTTCCGGAAAGTTTTGTTGAGTACAAGGCAGATGATGTGGTAAGGCTTTTCACGGACAGCTTTCATAGAAGGTACGATGTGGAATGCAGTGCGGCACTTCTCCATAACAAGAAAATGACCAATTACCATATTCATCTCGTATTCAGCGAATGGAAAATGCTGGAACATCCAGAAGTGAAAATTGCTACCAGTGGTTCGCATATATTTTTTCTGTAAAAACTGATATGCTGACTTCAGATAGAAAGTGAAAACAAAGAGAAAGGAGATTTGTTTATGGGACTGATTAAAGCTGGTATGGGAGCATTGGGCGGCACACTTGCGGATCAATGGAAAGAGTTTTTCTATTGTGAGGCGCTGGGAAAAGATGTACTGGTAACAAAAGGACAGAAACGTATAACAGGACGTTCGTCCAATACGAAAGGAAATGACAACATTATTTCCAATGGAAGTGGTATCGCAGTTGCAGATGGGCAGTGTATGTTGATCGTAGAACAGGGCAGGGTCGTTGAGGTCTGTGCTGAGCCGGGTGAATTTACCTACGATACTTCTTCAGAACCAAGTATCTTTGCAGGAAACCTGGGAGAGAGCATTCGTGAGACGTTCAAGGTAGTCGGCAAACGTTTCACATTTGGCGGAGATACTGGAAAGGATCAGCGTGTTTATTACATTAACACAAAAGAGATGGGAGAGATCCTTTATGGAACAGCGACACCGATTCCGTTCCGCGTGGTTGTAAATGAAGAGCTGGGATATAAACTGTCAGTAGATCTTCGCTGTAACGGTAATTTTACGTATCGTATCAGTGATCCGCTTCTGTTTTATACCAATGTCTGCGGAAATGTAGAAAGCGACTATGAAAGTACGGAGATTGCACCTCGCTTAAAGGGTGAATTGATGACAGCTCTGCAGCCGGCACTGGCAACTCTTTCTGCAAAGAAAATTCAGTATTATGAAATTCCGGCACACACCCTGGAGCTTTCTGATGCATTGAATGATGTTCTCTCAAAAACCTGGAAGGAAAAACGTGGTATAGAGGTATTTTCATTTAATATCAATTCCTTAAGTATTCCGGATGATCAGCGTCTGAAACTTACCGAGTGGGAAGAAAATGCAATGACAACCAATCCGAATACTGCGGCAGCCCGCCTGGTAGGAGGACAGATCGATGCTATGAAAGCAGCAGCAAACAACAATGCAGGAGCGATGACCGGATTCATGGGCATGGGTATGGCTATGAATGCAGGCGGAATGGGCGGCATGAATGCACAGAACCTGTTTGCAATGGGTCAGCAGCAGAACCAGGCAGCAGCACCACAGCCGGCACAGCCACAGGCGGCAGCAGCACCACAGCCTGCAGCAGGAAGCTGGACGTGTAAATGCGGAGCCACAGCTACCGGAAAATTCTGTCCGGAATGTGGTTCACCAAAGCCGGCAGATAGTGACGGATGGACCTGTTCCTGTGGAACGGTGAATAAAGGAAAGTTCTGTCAGAACTGTGGCGCAAAGAAACCGGCCGGAGCACCTTTATACCGTTGTGATAAATGCGGTTGGGAACCGGAAGATCCGGCACATCCGCCAAAATTCTGTCCGGAGTGCGGTGATCCGTTCGATGATGGAGATATTACAAACTAAAAATTACCTGACAAAAAGAAGGGAGGTTTCAAGATGGGATTTTTTGATAAAAAGTATTGTGATGTGTGTGGAGAAAAGATTGGTCTCCTTGGAAACCGAAAGTTAGAGGATGGAAATCTCTGTAAAGATTGTGCAGCAAAGCTTTCCCCGTTTTTCTCTGAGAGAAAATCTTCTACGGTGGAAGAGATCAAACAGCAGCTGGCTTATCGTGAAGAAAACCAGCGTCAGATCGCAAGCTTCCGGGCAACCCGTATCATCGGTGATCGGATGAAGGTGATGGTTGATGAACTTGGAAAACGTTTTGTTGTCACCTCTTCCAGCGATATTTTAAAGGCGAATCCGGATATCATTCCTCTTTCCGATGTAATTTCCTGTAATCTGGATCTGCAGGTGGATGACACGGAACTGAAGAAGGAGGATGCCCAGGGAAAGGAAGTCAGTTATAATCCACCGAGATTCTGCTATTCCTATAACTTCTATATTGAGATTTCAGTCAAACATCCTTGGTTCAGCCAGATTCGTTTCCGCCTGAACTCGAGTGATATTGAGATTGTAGATGAGGTTACCGGTATGGGTGCCGGCATGGGAAGAATGATGGGCAGCCGCCGCCAGAGTATGGTACATCCGGAGTATAATATGGATTATCGTAAATATCAGCAGATGGCAGATGAAATCGTAGCTGTTCTGACCGGTCAGCCGACAGCAAGAGGTGTAGCAGCGAATGTGATCAACAATATGGCAGATGGTCAGGGATTCGTCAATTCCGTTGTGAACGGAATAGGCGCTGGCATGGCTGGTGCTGGAATGGTGCAGGGACAGGCCGGCATGCAAAATCCGAATATGATGCAGGGACAGGCCGGTATGCAAAATCCGAATATGATGCAGGGTCAGGCAGGAATGCAGAATCCGAACATGATGCAGAATGGAAGCTGGGTCTGCTCCTGCGGTATGACAAATACAGGAAGATTCTGTCAGAACTGTGGTTCTCCGCAGCCGACAGCACGGCATCTCCGCTGCAGCAACTGTGGCTGGGAGCCGACAGATCCGACACATCTACCGAAATTCTGCCCGCAGTGTGGAAGTCCATTCTAGCAGAGAAAACAGCAGCAAAAGGAGGTGCTGATTTATTAAGAATAGAAGAATTTTAACAGTTGTACTGGCAGTGATTATGGCATTTGGCCTGGTTGCATGCGGCGGAGGTAATAAACCGGCAGAGACCGATGCTGCTGAGCCTGAGACGAAAGAGACAACAGAAGAAGAAACAAAAGTGAACGAACCAAAAGAGGAAGAAGCGGAAGGGTACGAGGAATGTACCATTGCCGGATATTCTGGAATTATGAAACAGACCTCGTTCTATGGATATGTGAGCAGTTATCTGCGTCTTAAGATCACTGAGAGTACCAATTATGATGTGTATGCGACCACCTATGTGGATGACAGTGTACTGACGGATCCGGTGGAACTAGCAGCTGCTACGAATACCATGAAGAATGATCCGGATATCTATTATCAGAAATCTCTGGAGCTGTTGGAAGCTATGCTGACCGCGGCGAAATTCAGAGAACCGGTTGACTCATGGTTTGAGTAAATTCAGGAAGAGAGAATGAAAGGAGGACAGAGTATGGGAAATATTCAGGAATATAAATGTCCATGCTGTGGCGGTGCCATTGTTTTTGACAGTGCCATTCAGAAGATGAAGTGCCCCTGCTGTGATACAGAATTTGAGATGGAGGCGCTGCAGGGATATGATGACGCTTTAAAGCAGCAGGAGCAGGGCGATGATATGACGTGGGATACTGCGGCGGGAAGCGAGTGGCAGGACGGAGAGAAAACGGGACTGCGTACATATCAGTGTAAATCCTGTGGTGGTGAGATCGTGGGAGACGAAAGTATGGCGGCCTCTTCCTGCCCATACTGTGGCAATCCGATTGTTTTGATGGGGCAGTTTTCGGGAGACCTCCGCCCGGATTATGTGATTCCGTTTAAGCTGGACAAAAAGGCAGCGAAGGCAGGACTCATGAAGCATTTGAATGGAAAACGTCTGCTTCCGAAGATTTTCAAAGATCAGAATCATATTGATGAGATTAAAGGAGTATATGTGCCGTTCTGGTTGTTTGACACCAATGTAGATGCCAATATCAGTTATCGGGCGACAAAGATAAGAACCTGGAGTGACAGCAAGTATGATTACACAGAGACGCGGTTTTTCATGTTGAGCAGAGGCGGAACCATTGGATTTGAGCGGGTGCCGGTAGATGGCTCCAGTAAGATGGAAGATGATCTGATGGAATCGATCGAACCCTTCGATTTTAGCGAAGCAGTTCCATTCCAGACAGCATATCTTGCAGGCTATATGGCTGACAAATATGATGTGTCTGCTGAAGAAAGCATTGAACGTGCCAATGTCCGCGTGAAGAAATCAACGGAAGACAATTTCAGATCTACAGTGCAAGGATATAACACGGTAACTGTGGAACAAAGCAGTGTACAGTTCCATGATGGAAGTGCTAAATATGCACTGTATCCGGTATGGATTTTAAATACCACGTGGAATGGAAATCAGTACCGATTTGCCATGAATGGACAGAATGGAAAATTTGTCGGAGACCTTCCTGTGGATAAGAAAGCGGCAAACCGCTGGATGCTTCTTTCAACAGTTGCCATTGCAGCAGTGGCTTATGGGATAAGCTGGCTGTTGTGGCTGGCACGTATTTTATAGAAAGGGGGTAAGACAGATGAAAAGGATGCTGAAACAACTTGCGTGTATGACGGCTGCTGTGCTTCTGGCTGTATCGTCTTTCCCGGCTGCGGCAATGGCTTCGGAAGGATTTACGGGAGAGTATGAACGGCTGATAGACATGGCAGATCTTCTGACTTATGAGGAAGAGTCTGAGTTACTTGAAACCTTAAATGAGATCAGTGAACGACAGAAAATGGATATTGTACTGATCACGTCGGAAGACATGGATGGTTACAGCGATATTCAGGAATATGCGGACGATCTTTATGATTACTGTGACTACGGTTATGGAGCAAACAGGGATGGATTGCTGCTGCTTATCAGTATGGCAGAGAGTGACTGGTATATTTCCACCTGTGGGTATGGAATCACCGCTTTTACAGATGCGGGAATCAGCTATCTTGGAAGTGCAATGAAAGAAGATCTTTCTTCTGGAAATTATGCTTCTGCATTCTACACCTATGCGTCTGAGTGTGATCAGATGATCACGATGGCCAGAGAAGGTCATCCATTTTCAAAAAAGGATCTGCCCCATGCTCCGTTGTCACCACTGGTACTTCCTATCTGTATTGTGATTGGTCTGGTAGGAGCCTTTCTTATAGTGGGCAGCATGAAGGCTCAGCTGAAAACTGTGCGTAAACAGACAGCGGCAGCAAATTATGTAAAAAAAGGAAGTATGCAGCTTGCAACCCAGCAGGATCTGTTCCTGTACAGTAAAGTGGATCGGGTAAAGAAGCCGGAAAAGGACAGTTCAGGAAGCAGTACCCATACTTCTTCTTCAGGAACGACACATGGTGGCGGTGGTGGAAAGTTTTAAACGGTGCTGAAAATTGCGTGGAAAAGGAGGTGGTATGTGCATGAAAATTCTGATGGGTGCTGTGATCGTATTATCAATGGCAGCCGTGACAGCCTGTGGGAAAAAGCCGGAAGTGGTTGAAGAGAAAAACGTAGAATCTGTTCACGAAGAAACAGAGATGGCAGACGAGCAGATGACAGGATCGGAGCATGAGGAAACGACAGAATCGGTTGACGAAGAAATTGCAGAAATCACGGAATCTGCAGGACAGGGCTTTGAAAGAGTGGCAAATCAGTCTGCCTGGAATGGTACATATTATCGCGAAGACGGAGAATATATCACGGTGTATGATACGGATGAGGATTATCTGTTTCTTTCTTGCCCGGAGAGTAACTACGAGCAGATGATAGATATTCTGCAGTTCACAGATGCGGGAAAAACACTTTCGGGAGATGTCCTTTCTGTAGATTTCGGTACAGCATATATTCCATTTATGCAAGGGGATTACTACAGGAAAAAAGATGCTTCCTGCTGGAAAACAGAAATAGATGGGACTGACAGATATCTGGATGAAACAGGAAATATTCTGCGTAACCATATGACTCCGGATGGCTGGTATACAGATGAAAATGGCAGAAAATTGTGGCAGATAGGGATGCTGCTGATTACACCAGGGCTTTATGAGTCCATGCCGGCATATTCAGAGAGAGAAGGATATGAGACCTGGAGTTTCAATATGTATAGTGGAGCAGGAGATTCTGGATTTTTCAACAGTCCGGACGAGCGGCTTGAGGTCGGAACAGTGGATTATACCGTGTACGATCAAGAGATGAATCCCTATTACACAAAGGAAGCAATGTATGTATATAATTCGCCCGACGGCTATGTAATCGAGGATGTGTCCGGACAGGAATTTGCCTGGTTTTATCCATCTATTCACTGGAACGATCTGATGATCCAGATGTATGGGACAGAAGCTTATCATACCGTGCGTCTGATAGAAGATTATTCAGATTATGGTGGCTAATATTTTGAAGAAGTTATAATTTTTATAATGATATGAAGAGGGACAGCAAATGGGAAAGAAAAGAAGAACTGGAAAAAAGGAAGGCGTGCTTCTGACAATACTGGTATTGTTCTGTACATTTCTTACCGGCTGCGCCTTCCTGGATATTAAAGACGGCGGGTTGGGAATGACCAATCCAGACTATGTGGAACCGGAAGAAGAATCGACCACGAGTGACCATACGGAATCCCCGGATTTGGGAGAGTTCCAAAAAGAAGGTACGACTTCCTGGCTTACGGAGGCGGGGAAAGCGGCATTGGTGGAAGAACAGGAATGGCTGCGAGATTATGGGGCAGCATTTGGAGCCTCATTTCTGGGTTATACGCCAGACTACAGCTTTCCGGGAAAAGAATATCAAAGAGCTGAGACCTATCCGTATTTGGACGGGATTCCAGAAGACCATATCATAGAATATACAGGGGATGAGTGGTATGTGATCGTTCCGGCAGAAGATGGGTGGAAGATATCCATAGAGTCCTGCAGCTGGAATGATGACTTTACGGAGAGCCGTACAGAAGATCTGTTATGGGAAAGCGACGATGGTCTTCCTCTGATCTTGCAGTGTAATCTCAGTGATCTTTATTCCAATGTACAGGTCACAGCCAGAAAAGGAAGCAGGGAAGTTTCCTGGCATCCTTATTATCTTACTTATGCCGGAGAGATTGAGCCGACAGACGGAGTAAAGCAGCTCTTATCGGGTTCCTATATGCCGGAGGAGGGATATCTCTATGGAATGGAGGGAAGCTGGTATTGCGATTCTGCTAAAACGGATGCTGGTGAACCTTATTTTTACAGCGTTACTTTCATGACCGGTGAGGATGGATATCCCTTGGACATGTGGTATTATGGGGGACTTTTGGATGGAGAGATGGAGGATATCCGTTTTTTCTGGGATGGCAATTATGCATATGGGGATCCACTTGGGGAATCTCTGGAATTCTGGCTGAACACGCCGGATGGCACCCGAAGTGGTACGATCTGGCTGGAGTTGGATGGAGAATGCCTGACCATTCATGAAATGGAAGGAGAAGCTTTTTTCCCATTTACGAGCGGGTCAGTGGAAAAATTCTATTTGCATCCTGTAGCAGCGGCTGGGGAGAATTACGATTATTCCAGCAATGAAATCGATGTACTGCTTGCACAATCTGAAGTACAGGAGAGACTGGAACTTGGTATGGCAATCCGGGATGTGGACGGCATGGATACGATCCGAGGGGAAGCTTGTGTACTTTTTGCCCTTGGAACAGAGCATCCCGATCAGTTTGTAGCAGAATATTATTATGCGGTATCTTCATCTGGATTAGTTTATCGAATGGATGATCTGACCGGAGAATGGGAACCAATCTAAAGGAGGGATATTATGAGCGAGATAACATTAAACAAACTACCAAAAACATTACAGGAATTACAGGCAATGCCACAGGCAGGATTGACAAACCCGGAGGAAGTGGCTGCTTTAACTGTAGCATCACTTGCCCTTTATCCTGAGAATCCATCTGAAACAGAAAAAATGCTGGATTTTCTGCGGGGTCCCAGACCGTTAAATGGAATTGACAAACAGTTTATAAGAGACAGATTTCGTGGAAAAGAGTATCTGATGCGTTCCTATTTTTCCGGGTCTTCTCCGGAAAATAATTATACTCCAGTACAGCCGTATCGGGTTGTTGTATTGGAAAATGCATATAGCAGAAGCCAGATAGGGGAAGGGTATCTTAATTTATATGTCGTGTGTAGTGGCGCAGACAGTCCGAGACCATTAAAGCTCCGGAATAAACCATCTACAGGACAGTGGTTCTTGTGGGAACAGCAGCTCTTAACCGGAATCCGTATACCAAAAGAAGCAGATCCTTGGGCATAAAAACAGGATCAAGGGAGGATAGGGTATGAATCAGGGAAAGATTATGACCATTCATTGTGCCACCTGTGGCGCACCTGCCCAGTTTGACGTTGTGACACAGAATTACCACTGTCCGAACTGTGGAGGAAATACAGGAACAGAGATTCCGCTAAAAAAGCTTCGGGAATTTCGGAGCCTTACAAAAACTTTGTTAGAGCAGGAACTTCCGGACAGTCAGACGATTGCCTGTGAGTGCCCGAATTGTGGAGCACGGGTGATTGTGAAAGAACATGAAGTGGCAGAGACCTGCATTTTCTGCCAGTCCAAGGTTCTGCGCTCGGATGTCCAGATGGGAGAAGGTTTCCCGGAGATGCTGATTCCTTTTAAACTGAATCGGAAGCAGGCAGAAAAACGACTGGATGAATGGATCGAGCAGCATCATGATAAAAGCGAAGCTCAGATTTTAAAGGAAAATAAGAAAAAATTAAAAGGAATTTATCTGCCATATGAACTGATCCGCGGACCTATCCGTTTTGTCGTGACCAGAGACAATTCCAACAGACATTATGAATGCGGAGGATTTCTGGAGCATGTGGCAGTCAATGTGACGGATCGCTGCAACAATCTGTTATTAAATGGAATGGAACCATTTTTGTGGGATGAACTGGAGCCATTTCAATTTGGATATATTGCAGGCCATGCAGCAGAGATTCCGACAGCAGATGGCGCGGAGTTAAGACGCCGTGTGTTTGAAGAGGTGGCAGAGGAATATCGCCCGACTGTGGAGCACACGATGCAGACAACCGGTCTGGCATTGTGTCCGGAGTCAGAAGCATTGCTTCGTCTGCCGGCATTTCTTCCGGTCTATTTTATGGATTGCGGAGAAGTGCAGGCGGCAGTGAACGGGCAGACAGGCAAAGTATCTGTATTGGCGGAAAAAGAAACCAGGACCTATCCCTGGGTGATCGAGCCGCTTCTTGGAACGCTGGCAGTGATGATTTTTTTCTTTTTTGCATTCCGGAATTATGGCGGAGTGCCGATGGATCTGAAGGAACTGTTTGAACTGGTTGGCATGGCTGGACTGGTGGCGGCGCTGATTCTGTTTACGGTGTTCAGTAAGGGAAGAGAGGCCAGAGTTCGAAGAAAGATTCTTAAAAGTATCAGCGAAGAAGAAAAGAAGAAACCAGAAGACTCCATAAAACCGGTGTTCTTTGAAACTATTGGCGGAAAGGAACTTCCGGTACAGCTGGGATTCTACTCTCCGGGGCGTATCGTAAAGATTGTGATGATCCTTCTGCTGGTGAATGCTTCCACTTGCATTCTGGCATGGATCCTTACTGCATTTAAGTGTATGGGTTCCGGTGACTGGACCCTGTTCCAGCAGCTGGATTATAGTTACAATATCATCTGGCTGTGTCTGGCACTTCCGATTTCTATGGTAGGATTTGCCGTATTTGGGCGAATTGAGGTTTATGATTCACCAGTGATCTTTCAGCTTCTGGAAAATGGAAAACGAAAACGCATTCACCAGAAGAGGGAGAACAGGAAAACTTTACTTATGCGTTGGAAGAATGTCAGGGAGACAATGGGAAACTGGGCGCTGCCGTTATTCATTGTATTACCATTATTTGTCATGACTGTTTATATGATCATGAA
>OHQG01000491.1_pt1 | contig 20492 bp, 17 predicted proteins | sample 1577871 | NCBI WGS metagenome assembly OHQG01 (sample SAMEA3879604, study PRJEB24766) | human gut metagenome | biome: human-associated habitat; feature: feces | place: USA | collected 1985/1987
TTTGAAAGTAACAAGTCTTTACACCTCTTTACAAGGGTTATACTGTAAGATTATATATAGTTACCTTAATTTATAGACAGTATCAAAACGAATACCGTTCGATAACGCATCATCCGTTGTAATAATTAATGTCAATCCCTCTTTTTCCCGGAAAGTACCAATCGGGGTTAAATCCGTTATTACCTCCATAGAGAGGGGATTATCAAACGTACAGAATACAAATTCCCTACTATCTAATTCCGGTTTCATAGAAGACAATAATATCTTCAAATCCTCAATTCCTGCCATAAGTTTATTCATTAGTTTATAGTATACTTACAACAAATATAATACTCTTACGGAAAGAAACATGAGAAAGATACTCAAATAGATGGTTGTTAAAGCAAATTCGTTAAAGTAACACAAAAACACGTTGAATACTATGTACCGAACAGACGAATATGTATTTTCGTACCCAAATTCAGCTGTACATTATTGCATGGCATTTACGCAACATACGATTTATACTGTCAAAGCACGGGCAATCTGTATCATCATGTTATTCCTGGTGTTACTCGATGTATTCGGATACGTTGTGCCCAATTATGATACACATACAGCAGACCAGACGGAAATTTCCAACCAAGCGGAAGATACCGATGAGCCGGGTAATACAGACGAACTGTTTTACCGCAACGGGAGCCGTCCCGTTCATCCCCTGATTCCGGTTTGTCCCGTACCGCTTCCCGACCTGTTCACACAGCTGGTTCATATCGATTACTATCCCCCCATTAACAACAGGCCTGCCCCACGGCAGATACATTCCTTGTTTAGTACACAGCCATATTCTTTCACCGGACGAAAGCATAATATCATATATTATAAGACTGCTGTATCATATATTGTGATACTCTGTTCTCATATATTATAATATTCTTGTATCATATATTATGATACTACCATCGTATGCAAACCCTCCGGCCCCGCCCATAAGACATTTAAATAATAAACTAAAACAGTATCATTTTCATGAACGAAATAATAATAATCATTTCACTTATCCTATTGAACGGCATATTTGCCATGTCTGAAATCGCATTAATCTCCGCCCGCAAATCGAGCCTGAACACTGACGCAAAGAAGGGCAGTAAAGCGGCTAAACTGGCCCTAAAACTGGCAAATGAGCCGGATCGTTTCCTCTCGACCATTCAAATCGGCATCACACTGATTGGTATCCTGACCGGTATCTATTCCGGTGCAACTTTGACGGACGACTTCTCGGTTATCCTGAAGAATTGGGGAGTATCCCCTCTTTACGCATCCCTCATTGCCCAGGGGTTGATTGTTGTAGCCGTCACTTACCTGACCCTGATATTCGGCGAACTTGTCCCTAAAAGAATCGGTTTGAGTATTGCAGAAAAAGCCTCCAAAGTTGTTGCCCGCCCGATGTATATCTTATCGCTGGTAGCCGCCCCGTTTGTATGGCTGCTGTCGAAAAGTACTTCCTGCATGTTCAACCTGCTGGGCATAAAGGACTCGGATAATAAGGTGACGGAAGAAGAAATCAAATCAATCGTACAGGAAGGAAAAGAAGGCGGTGAAGTACAGGAAGTAGAACAGGACATCGTCGAACGTGTTTTCATCCTGGGCGACCTGAAGGTCAGCTCCATTATGACACAGCGGAATGAAATCATCTGGCTGGACCTGGATATGGATAAGAAGCAAGTGAAAAAGACTATCGAACAGGACTTATATGAAATGTATCCGGTGACCGGTAAGAAAAAGGGAGACGTGGAAGGGGTCATCTTTCTGAAAGACCTGGTTCTCCATCTGGATACACCTGATTTCAATCTGGAATGCATCGTCCGCCCGGCTTTCTATTTCCATGAGAACATGAGTGTATATAAAGTGCTTGAAGAAATGAAAGAACAGGGAATAAGCCGCGCTCTTATATGCGATGAATTCGGTATGTGCCAGGGAATTATAACACTCAGGGATATTCTGGAAGCCTTGTTAGGCACCATCAACGATACGCAGAAGGAACCGGAGATTATCCAACGGAGCAACAACGACGGCTGGTTGGTCGACGGACAGTGTTCTTTTTATGATTTCCTATCTTATTTCGATAAAGAAGATTTATATGAAAGATGTAACTATCATACGGTAGGAGGATTATTGCTGGAACAGTTGGGACATATCCCCCAATCCGGGGAACAAGCCGAATGGAACAACTTCCGCTTCGAGATTGTTGATATGGATGGAGCCAGAATAGATAAAATACTGGTTCAGGTACCCAACGATAATAATGCATAAAATACCCTATGGACTTTTCAGATTTAATCCAATGGTGCCTGGAGCACCTCAGCTATTGGGTGATTTTAATCCTCATGATACTTGAAAACTCGCTGGTCCCGTTACCATCCGAGTTGATCGTCACACCTGCCGCCTACAAGGCGGCAAACGGTGAGATGAATATTTTCCTCGTGATACTTTTCACAACCTTGGGAGCGCTCATCGGGGCGTTAATCAATTACCATCTCGCCCTCATTACCTGGTATCTGAAAAGGAAACTAAAAGCATGTCAATAATACTTGCATAGCCCTGCATAACCCTATATCTTTGTATGCTTAACAGAAAGATATATTTATGCAAAATACAGAACTTATCATACTGGGAACGGGTAATGCGACAGTTACCCGTTGCTATAATACTTGCTTTGCGTTGAAACAGAACAACGGTTTCCTGCTGGTGGACGCCGGTGGAGGGAACGGTATTCTCACCCAATTGGAAAAAGCTAATATCCCTTATTCCGCGATACATGAAATATTTGTAACCCACGCCCATACCGACCATATCCTGGGAATAATCTGGATGATACGCATTATTGCCCAACAAATGAATAAAGGGAAATATCAGGGAACATTAAAAATATACGGGCATGATAAAGTTATAAAAGTTCTGAATACTATTTGCGAACTGATATTGCCCCCCCAAAATAACGGCACATATCAGCCGGAATATCCAATTATGCAAAATACACCATGGTGAAACCTTTACAGCAATCGGCATGGACTTCCAATGTTTCGACATTGGCTCGACTAAAGAAAAACAATACGGATTCCGTACCGTACTTCCAGACGGCAAGAGCTTGGTCTGTCTCGGAGACGAACCGTACAATGAAGCCAACCGCCCATTTGTTGCAGATGCCGATTGGATGCTATGCGAAGCCTTTTGTCTATACGAAGACAGAGAAACCTTCAAGCCGTACGAAAAACATCACAGTACGGCACTGGATGCCGGAAAGCTCGCTCAACAACTGAATATCAATAACCTACTGTTATACCATACGGAGGACAAAACTCTCGCTACACGTAAAGAAAAATATACAGCCGAAGCACGGGAGAACTTCTCCGGGAATATTTTCGTCCCGGAGGATATGGAGATAATCAAATTATAAAACCGGCAACGATCATTTATTCAAAAGTCCCGCCCTGTTCAGCCACTTACCGACTGACGGGGCTTCGTATTTTCTCATTTTATCCAGCAGGTCTTCTATATTGTCGCTGACCAGAAGCATTTCCCTGTTTTCTTTTCGGAGGAATCCTCTGTCGACCATTGTATCGACCAATGCCAGAAGGGCATCATAGAATCCGTCTACGTTCAAAAGAGCTACAGGTTTCCGGTGAAGACCTAACTGGGCCCAGGTCAGCATCTCAAAAAATTCTTCGAGTGTACCGAAACCTCCCGGAAGGGCAATGACACCATCAGAGAGTTCATTCATTTTCGCTTTCCTCTGATGCATGGTATCGACCATCACAAGTTCCGTCAGATTCAAATTGGCAATCTCCACTTTCTTCAAAAAAGCAGGTAAGACCCCGATGGCTTTGCCTCCATTTTCCATGACTCCGTTGGCAACAGTACCCATCAATCCCACATTGGCCCCGCCATAAACCAATTCAATGTTTTGAACGGCCAACGTCTTTCCCAATTCGTAAGCCTGTTCTTCAAATATCCGCTCTGTCCCACGGCTTGAACCGCAAAAGACGGCGATTCTCCTGATTACTTTCTTCTCTGCATCACTATTTTGTAACATACGTATATATTTCGTTTGTATCTGTTTATCCGGTCATCGAACAACTTACAAAGATAAACTTTTTCCGGCAGCCTTTTCTATGAAACAAATTCAATAGATTTCCATTATCTCTTTCCAACCTGCAACTCTCCGGTAGGCAGAAAATTAGAAAATGATAAAAGACTATTCTTCCGCCCTAAAAGTAAACGAGATATTACCTGGCGAATTATCCAGGTAGTTTGCTAATGTGAATTCGAGCGGATAAATATGATCGGCTCCCGCATTAATTCCATCTTTGTAGGCATTCACTACATCCAGACTCCCTTTTTGGACCTGCACATTCTTATCTTCATCAAAATAAACATAGCAGAGATCCACTGTCGAAAGCAGACTGGTTTCTTCCGGAGACAACGGTTCATCAGCCAACACCTTATCTATCGCTAATTTAACATCGCGCGAATCTGTGTCCGATTCAACGATCAGCAATCCGACCCTGCCATAACCGACAGAAGAAACATACGAAGCGCCTTTTGCTTTATCTGCATCTTTCAGTTCTTCCTTTATAAGCTTTTTCGGAATATCTATATCTAACGTAAAGAAGGTCCGCTTGAATGAATAAATTAATCCATACTTCCGAGTCATTTCTTTTTCCTTGAAAGAAACATCCGACATGATTTCGTCCAGCTTCACTCCCAGGTTAACCATCCCGACAGTATGCAACTGCTTATGAGTATAAAATTCAAACTGGCCTTTATCTTCAACCAAAGTACCACTTTGGGTGGATATATTCCCAACGATTTGCCGGGCAAATGTTTCTTGCTCTATCGGTGATGGAATATAGGTTTTCATAACTTCAGCAACAGGAGCAGATGTTGAAACGGTAATCGGATTGAAGGTATAACCAGTTAATTCAGGTATATTGGTATTGGATTGGGTTGTATGACAGACAAGGTTTCCTACATAAATCTCATCCCGGATAGCCGGATTTATAAATAAGTTGTTAGTCAACACTGAATACAGATCCTGATTGGATGACATTTGTTTAAAACGGAAAATAGGCAACCACGGTAACCGGATAACATCACTAAGTCCAAACTGATTGATAAGCAAATCACTCTGCATATTTTCCCCTATAATTGACACGTATAAATGCCTCATACCCGGATTACGATTTTCTTTCACCTCGATAGTTATTTCAGCAGAACCTTCACCTGAAGAAGGACTGACAGAAATCCACCTATAGAAATTCTCAGACATTTTCCATGGTCTGTTGGTGGTCAGCTTTATACGTTTTATCCCCGCACCAGTAAACATTTGTACTGGATTTTGACTCAGTTCTATAAAAGGATCTGCTTCTGCCAGGCTCAATTGTTCCACTTCCAACGTCTCCGTTGCTTTTCCATGGGAAAACCGCAGAGAAGCCTTTCTTCGTTCAGCCCCTTTATTTTCTGCCACCTTGATAGTTACCATGCCATAACCATCGCCCGATGTAGGGCTGGCCGAGATCCAATCCGGAATATCCTGAATCTCCCACAGACCATTCGCCATAAGATCTATGCACTCTTCCCCTCCTTCCTGATTTATTAAGAGAGAAGTTGTATACAATTCGAGCATATCTTTTTCTCTTTCCAGCTTACTACAGGAAATGGATAATGTCAGTAGAAAAAGATTGATTATTAAAAATAGAAACGGTCTGTTATTCATTGTTCCAAGAATTTATACATCACATAGATAAACAGGCGGCAAGTTATAAAAATATTTTGAGAAACATGATCTGACAGTAAAATATCAACGAATTATAACCTTTTCCATCAAAATCATAGAAAGACCTCCCATCTTTTCTTTCGAAACGATATGGTAACCTACTTTTTCGTACAGATGTAAGGTATTGGGCGTTTCCTCTCCGGTAAACAACACTAATTTACGGCAAGCCGGAAAATACTTTTCAATTCCATACATCAGGGCCTTACCGATTCCCTGATTCTGATATCCGGGATGCACAACCAATTTGCCGACATGACAAACATCATTGCTATCTACATACCCCCGGACCAATATTGCAATCCACGGGTATGGTCGTTGTGCCCATGGGACAAAGCGATTACAGAGACCTGTGCCAGGTCTATCCCCAACGCCTTTGCATTACGGATGTAAACATCCGAATAACCGGTATCGAGCAACAAACGGGTTTCACCGTCTTCTATATAATAACAGACTGCCGGCTCCCCCAGATAATACTGATCTATATATGTATTATTATCTACCAATACCGTTAGTTTCATAAATTTCTCAATTAAAAATTATAAAAGGCCTTATATCTCTCCCCGGCCTCTTCCAATGATTCTTTATTTAAATCCGGACATTCGATGAAGAAGGATGTTTCAAACGAAATTCCACCTTTCTTTTTTACTTTTTTCCAGTTACCGACAATCTGCCCGTTATATAAAATGACCGGATAAAATATACCGAAATTATTAAAGGCCTTCGGATGGTGTTCTTTATCCATCGCAGCGGTACGATCTTTGTAACTGATAAGATATTCATCAAAAGGAGGCATAAAATGTAATACATTGCTAGCCCTGAACTTTTTGTCCCACAGCTGATGGAGAAACAATTCCTGCGAGGCAAATTTCTCTTTATTCAATTCACCGTCGATTGCTGCAATTGCCTGACGCGCCTCTGCCACAGGTAAGCCTGACCACCAGACAAAATCACTCAGGCTGGCCGGCGAATGGCTTCTGAAATACTTTCTAGCAAGCAAAGCCAATGCTTCCTCCTTATGTAATTCTTTAGCTTTAGGGGCACGTTCTTCCAATAGAGCATAGGTCGCCTTTTCTTTTCTATCTGCTCCGCTGCATATAATACCTTCCTGTTCTGCCCGTGTGAAAAGATAACCTAATTTAGGAGAATCAGGCATAATACCAGCCTTCACAATCTCATCTTCCAGTTCTTGTTTTGTAAGATGGTTATTACCCTCCAATACCTTTTCAAACAAATCATTCGCTTTGGTGTAGGTACTTTCAGGAATATCCACTCCGTTACCTTTAGCAAAGGAGTTGCACGCTGCTATGATCCGTTGCGACGATAACTTCAGCATCCAACGGATATCTTCCGCTGCTACCAGATGCCAGGTGGGACGCATCACATGAGTCCGCAGAATATTTCCCCGCTGATACGCATCGTTAATAGTCTGTAATGTAGCTGACTTCAGCCGTATTCCCAGCGCCCACTTAACCATTCTATACTCCTGTGCCTGGACAGCTCCCATCCAGGAAACCAAATCCTTGGGATCTTTAAATTCCGGACGAACTAATTGCTGACTTCGCAAACGGATATCGGTGAGCATCTTACCCATATTTTTTAAAGTTATACTTATTACGCAATAGCTGTTGCTCATCCGCATCCAACGATATGAAATACGCTTTCCAACCCGGACAATAATCAATGTGCCAACGCCAGAAACGACCTAATAACGACCGTGGATTTTTTTCAAATTTCGCCCGTATCGGGCATTTGCTGCAATTGTGTCCCATGATATTTTATTGATTAATATTTCTACAAATATAATTATTGTTTTCAGAATTGCACTTTTAATCTGTTTATCCTGTTTGTTTTCCTAATTCTTTCTATTTTTGTGACCAGTATTCTTCGGGGCAGGGTGTAACTCCCTACCGGCGGTGACAGTCCGCGACTCCTCTGCAAAACAGGGGACTGACCTGGTGGAAATCCGGGACCGACAGTTAAAGTCTGGATGAGAGAAGAAGACAATAACGATAGTACGACAATTCTACCGGCATAGTCATTATGCAGGAAAAATGTTGTATATAGTATTCCCTCCTGCCCTGTAGCAATATGTTAACGATTTAACAACTACTTAAATTACAGGGTTTGAAAATGAAAACGATCAAAAATTTCGGTGTTGACTACAAAGAACGTGTAGAAAAGGCGATCAGCTGTTTACAGGCAGGAAAAGGTATTCTGCTGGTCGATGACGAGAACAGGGAAAACGAAGGAGATATTATCTATTCCGCAGAAAAGATGACAGCAAAAGACATGGCTTTGATGATCCGCGAATGCAGCGGCATCGTATGCCTGTGTCTCACTGCCGAAAAATGCAGATCACTCGGTTTGCATCAGATGGTAGACGACAACACCAGTAAGAACCAGACAGCATTCACCATCTCGATAGAAGCCAAAGAAGGTGTAACGACCGGAGTCTCGGCTGCCGACAGGATACAAACGATAAAAACGGCAATTGCCCTAGGTGCCAAACCGGAGGACTTATCCCATCCGGGACATGTTTTCCCCCTGCAAGCCAAAGATAACGGCGTTTTAGAACGAAGGGGCCATACCGAAGGAAGCGTAGACCTGGTGAAACTCGCCGGCCTGGGAGACACAGCCGTTTTATGCGAACTGACAAATGAAGACGGGACAATGGCACGCATGCCGGAAATCATTGATTTTGCAGAAAAACACGGGATGACAATCGTCTCGGTCGACGACATATGCAGGTTCAGGACTGAGGCTTAGTTTCGCAAAACAGCAAGGACCTTCACAAGCCCTTGCTGTCACCATCAATTATGTTGAATACCTCAATCTTCTGTAAGCACAGAAAATTCAGCAATTCCAACACGTTTAGCATTATCCACTATTCGTGTTGCCTTAAAGATTAATTTTTGGCCTTTTACAGGCTCGAAACGTATTTCCTGTTCTATCGGATTGTTTTTGATATTCGAAAATTCACCGGAAGCAACTATTTTACCATCTACCAGTAGCTGATAATTGGAGATATGACCACTCGCATCACGCCCTTGATTCGGAGTATAAACAAAACCTTTGATCACATGCGGTTCAGCCAGTTCAATCGCCAACTCATTTTTACCTTCCGGCAAATAATAAGTCGAATAACCGTTCCCGTCAAAAAGCAAAGACGTACGATCATCGACAGGGTTTACAACTTTATAATCAGTAGCCGGAAGATCGAAATATCGCATGCCGACCGGTCCCGTTTTACCCGATTGAGGATCGCAAGTAATGGCTTTTACGATTCCTTTTGTATCCCATATAAACGGTGTCTCATATTTTGCAGATTGGGCAGTCGGTTCCGTTCCATCCGTCGTATAATAAATATCGGCGCCTTCACTTTCTGTTCCGATGCGTACTTCGTTTTGGGCATTACGCATAATATAGGGTTGTTCCAACAACGGAGGGGCCAGGAAAGCCTCCACATTATTGATACACAACGGACCTTTCGATTCTGTAAAACTTATACGGAGGGCATCCGCCGGAGTTGTTTTAAAACGAACGATACGTTTATACCCGATCGTCGAAAGCGTATCGGCTGTTTCAACAGGCATCCATTTCCCGTCTTTCTCTACTTCCAACGTAAAAGCACAAACACGTTGCCCCAACGGGATATATTCCTGTATCAGCACCCGGTTCAGAGAAGTTCCGGCAGGTAACGGGAATGTCAACGTCCCGGTTGTCACCCCATCAGAGGTAGCCCAATAAGAATCCCAGTTACCATCCGTTACATTGGCAGCTTTATACGTTCCACCACGGGTTTCACTGGCTTTCGGTTTGATATCTTTCAGTAAATTATCTTTCAAATCTGCCGTGATGGTGTGATACCAGTCGACAGCACGTGCCGAATCGACCGGATGAATCTGTCCGCTCAAAGCGACCGGGAAATTTAACAGGAAATTGGCATTATGACCGACACTACGGTAATAAAGATCCACCAGATTAGGAACGGTACGGACCTGATGGTCTTCGCGATGATGATAAAACCATCCCGGACGGATAGAGACATCGCATTCTCCCGGCAGCCATTTATCACCGTCTTTCATTCCCCACTGGGCCTGGCTGTAATGTTCTTCTTTATCGTATAAATAAGCAGACCAGTTCGTTTCGCCCGCCCAGCCCGACTCATTACCGATCCAGCGGATATCCGGAACGGTTCCACCAAAGATCATGGCATCCGGATGCTTGGATTTAATCATTTCGCGGGCCGTCTCATAGCCGTAATATTCTTTCGGATTAATGGAACGGCTTTCGTCGGCACCGCCGTACCACCCGTTTCCGCCATTCGCCCCGTCGAACCAGAATTCGAACAGCGGACCGTAATTGGAAATCAGTTCGTTGATCTGTTCATGATAAGTTTTCTGATAACCTTCCCGTCCGTACTCGGCATTATGACGATCCCAGGGAGAGAGATAAAGGCCGAATTTCAGTCCGTATTTCTTACAGGCATCCGACAGTTCACGGACCATATCGCCTTTTCCGTCTTTATAAGGAGAATTTGAAATATTATAATCGACCGTTTTTGTAGGCCACAGACAGAAACCGTCATGATGTTTGGCCGTCAGTATCACCCCTTTCAGTCCGGCCGCCTTAATGATACGCACCCACTGTTCGCAATCCAGGTCAGTCGGATTGAATGTTCCGGCAGGCGTATTCCCATATCCCCATTCCAGATCATTGAACGTATTCAGTCCGAAATGTACAAAAGCATAGTTTTCCATTTTCTGCCAGGCAACTTGTTCCGGAGTCGGAACAGGCAAAATAGGAGCTGGTGGTTCCGCGTCTTTACAAGACAAGAATGTACAAGCACAAAGGCCAACAATTAATATATTACTTGTATTCATAGTATTTTCATGATTTAAAAGAGACAAAAAGGGGCTGCATGATACAGCCCCTTTTACTATTATTTATCCCATCCCGGATTTTGAGGAAGCAAATTCGGATTTCGCTGTAGTTCTGCTGTAGGAATCGGACGTAAATATAAACGATCATCCCATGTACGGCTCTTGCCGGCTTCATAAGAATAATCTTCATTCGTATAATTAGGATATACGATTGCATATTTACCATCTTTTTCAGGTTGGCGCTTACCCACATACGTTTTTATGTTATCACAAATCTTTCCGGCTTTCCAGCGCATCAGGTCATCCCAACGACGTCCTTCACCGGCCAGTTCAACACGGCGTTCACGACGGATTTCCTGCAACAGCGGGGAAAGTTCGTATCCCCACTTGGTCCAGTTCGGATCGGTAAAACCAACATTTGTTGTCAAATGAGGCATACCAACACGGTCACGCAGCACATTAATCGTTTTATCAAGATCAGCCTGTGAGATTGTTCCCAATTCAGCTTTAGCCTCAGCATTTATCAACAATGTTTCAGCATAACGGTAAGCGATTCCGTCGTACGTATTGTTATTCGCCTCAAAAGCTTTATCGGTCGGAATAAAATATTTGATAGACTTATAGCCGGTATAGCAATATTGATCGATAAACTTAGATTCCTCCGTTATGAACGTACTGTCATTTGTTGACACGGTTACACGAGTCGGAAAATCCCAAGTCAGAACAGTTTGTTTCAAACGGGGATCCCGATCTGCCGTTTCGTTACGCATATTGTCATCTCCTTTATAATAAGAACTTAAAGAGATAGGCTTTCCATCCTTACACAAATAGCCTTCCATGAAATCCTTGGAAAAACCGGTATTAGCTTCCCATAAAGTACGGCTCATACCATGTTTTCTTTTTCCATCCAAATAAGTCACCGGAAGGATTGCTTCCTTAAGATTAGTCTTATCTTCCATGACGAACATTTCATAATAATCTTTTTCCGGTTTTCCCGTATTATAAATTTCATATCGTCCGCTGTTAATAATCGCATCGGTTTCGTCGGCTGCTAACTTCAAAAGACGTTCAGCCTTGTCCTGCCATCCCAGCTCGGTATGATATCTGTAATAAGTAGCTTCATGCAAACAAGTCCTGGCTTTTAAATGACGGGCAACATCTTTACCGATACGTCCGGCAGCCGGTTTTTCGGGTAACCATTGAATGGCAAAATCAAAGTCTTCTATGATTTTATCCATTATCTCATACCGTTTGAGTTTCGCATCATATAATTCCGGAGAATCAGTACCCAGTTCTTTATCGACCCAGGGAAGATCACCAAAAGTTCTCATCAATCCGGCATATTGCAGAGCCCTGAAAAATCGATTTTCACCCACATATTTATTTATATCCGCTTCAGAACCGACCACTGTCTTATAATGTGTCATAAAATAATTAGTCAGACGAATCGGTTCCCATGCACCTTTACTCCAGTTACACCAGGAAGATGCTTCAGGTGTAGGTGTGGTATACTGTCCCCAGAAGTACTGGCTTATACCGTTAGGTACCTGGTCGTCACTTTCCCCGTCAGCAATAGAAGTCACGCCACTAGGCAGCCAACTATAAAAATTATTCACATAAGCTTCCAGGTCACTCGGTGTATTCCAGAACGTTTTATCATTGATACTCTGCGGAGAACGTTCCAGAAATGAGTCGTTACACGCCGTTAATGAGAGCACGGCTGCCACTCCGATATATACTATTATTTGTTTCATAATCCTTTATTTTTAGAAAGTTAGATTTAAACCGAAAGAGCAAGCGCGTTGCATCGGATACTTATAGGGGTCATCCAATTCCGGATCGAATCCTTCAGGAGTATTTGAAATAGTAAAGAGATTTTCTCCTGTAAAATAAACACGTAATTTTTCAATAGAAAACTTCGATGTAAATTCTTTCGGCAACGTATAACCGATACTCAAAGATTTCAAACGACAATAAGCTGCATTCAACAAATAACGAGTCTGGTTCTGCCCTATAGCCGAACCGCCATTAAAGCGGGGAACGGGGAATAAAGCACCCGTATTGTCTTTTGACCAATAATCCGTATTATAACCGGAAGGGACATTCCATTCGCTGGAATAACCATTACGGAAAGGTAGTCCCGGCATCATTATATCGCGCTTAGCCACCCCTTGAAAAAATACGGAGAAGTCCACACCTTTCCAGTCTGCTCCCAGGTTAATACCATAATGGAAACGTGGAGTCGAGTTACCGATTATCTTTTTATCACCAGGATTATCAACAGTGTTGTCACCCCAATCGATAACTCCGTTACCATCCAGATCAGCAAAACGGATATCCCCCGGTATCAATTGAATACCACCGGATACTTTATCCTGAGTAGGTGCATCGGCTATTTCATCCGGACTCTGAAACAATCCTGCTGTTTCATATCCCCAGATCTCACCCTGTTTTTGACCTACATAAGAGTTGCTCAAACTTCTTTCTATATTGTCAAACTTTGTTACTTCACTCTGATAATCAGACAAGTTGAAACCGATATTATAATGTATACCATTAGGTAACTGATCATTCCAGCTTATTTCGAATTCCCAACCTTTCGTCAGTGACTCTGCTGCATTTTCCAAAGGTTCGTTGGCACCTAAAACACCCGGTAAGATTTTGCCTGCAGAAAGAATATCAGACGTACGTCTCTGATAATAGTCGAACGCACCCTTCAAGCGGCTGTTTACCATGTTGAAATCAAGACCGATATTCCACTGGGTAACGGTTTCCCAGGTAATAGACTGGCTCACCAGACCGCCCGGTCCAACTGCCTGCGGCTGGTTGCTCCCCATAATCCAACCGATCTGTCCGGTTCCATAATTGGATAAATATGCATACCATCCGTTATCCAATGCCTGGTTACCCAAACTACCATAGGAGCCTCTTAACTTCAATTCATCAAAGAAACTATTAGTCATACTTTTAAACCAAGCTTCTTCCGACAATTTCCATCCAACAGAGAAAGAGGGATTAAAAGCGGAACGGTCATGTTTCGGGAATTTGGATGAAAGGTCATAACGCCCGTTAAATTCCATCAAATAGCGATCGGCAAATGTATAGTTCACACGGAAGAAACCACTACGGGTAGCCCAGGAACCTTCGCCATTACTCACATATTTTTCTCCGGTAGCAGCATTCATCGAAGGTATATCATTCGCAATCAGAGCTTCGCGACTGGCACTAAAACTACGTGTATGTTTACTTTCCTGGTTATAACCGAGCATCACTTTAAAATAATGCTGTCCCAGTGTCTTTTCATAATCTCCAAAGAAATTGAATGCATTATACGTATCATTACTTTGCGATTCGGCTACAGAATTCGGATTTGTCCAGGTAAATATCTGAAGGAATTGTCCGTCCGCACCGTATTCATTAAATGATTTCATATGAAATTTATTATGCTCGGCATAATAATTAAACGTATAATCCATATTCACATTCATACCTTCGATCGGCGTTAATTTCAATGCAACCGTATTCCAAAAGTCATTCTTATCCGTTTTACGACTACCATTGGAAAGAACTGCCGGGAAATTGGTAAAATTACCCTGACCTGCCCAGTTCCCATCCGGATGCTTCACCGGCATGATCGGACGCGTATCGCCTCCCATAAAGTTATCACCATGCGTCTTGTCCTGATTCAAACCCGACAAGCTCGTACGGTTATAAGTCGTCTTCATTGATAAGTGCAACCAGTCATTAACATCATAATTAATGTTATTCATGATATTAAACTTCTTGAAATCTTCATTTCCGTATTTCAATAAAGAACCTTGATTCAGATATCCCAAAGAGGTATAATAAGTAGCTTTTTTTGTACCGCCACTGATATTCACACCATAATTTTGTACCGGATAAGTCTTTTTATACATCTCTTCCATCCAGTCTGTATTACCACAATAGGAATAACGGGTACCGTTTTTACTCAAATTCGGATTTGAAGAAACATAAACAGGAGAATTATTAACAGGATCATTATAATATGCCTGAACATGTTCCATAAATTCTTCATCAAACTCTGAATAAAGCGCACGGCCGGAGGTGTTATATTCTGCCGTATTCATCCAGTTCACCCACTCCATGGAATTCATATAAGTAGGACGGGTAGTCGGACCGTTAAAAGAAACGGATGCATCAAAAGAAACCTGCGTTGGCTGATCTTTGCGGCCTCCTTTAGTCGTGATAAGTACAACACCGTAAGCGGCACGTGTTCCGTAAATAGCAGCAGAAGCGGCATCCTTCAATACAGAAACTGATTTTACGTCCTGAGGATTAATCAAGTTCGGATCCATTTCCACACCATCCACCAAGACCAATGGACTACTACCGCTTAAGGCCGTCGTACCACGAATGTTGAAAGAAGAACCTGTACCCGGGCGGCCACTGGTCGTCACATTCAAGTTAGGAATGGCTCCCTGCAAACCTTGTCCCAGGTTGACGATAGGACGATCTTCGAGGACCTTACTATCTATTGCAGACACGGCACCGGTCAAATTGGCTTTTTTCACAGTAGCATAACCAACCACCACCACTTCATCCAAGGCTTTGGAATCTTCTTTCAGTACAATCTTCAAGGCTGTTTGTCCCGTGTAGGTGATTTCCTGCGTAACAAATCCAATGTAGGAGACCTGAATGACATCACCCTTTTTCACATTTTCCAATGTAAAGTTACCATCCATATCGGTAACATTTCCATTTGTAGTTCCTTTCACTAGTACAGTAGCTCCGGTAATAGGACCTAAGGCATCTTCTACCACACCACTAACTTTCCCGCTTTGCTGGGAAACGCTAACGCTTTGCTTTACAGGTGCAATTTCTGCAAAAGCACCAACAGGAACTGCTAAGGCCCCTGATAGCAAAATTAGACTTACTAACTTAGTTTTTTTCAGCATAAAGTTATAATTTAAAGAATACATCTTTTATAAAAAGGGCGGCAGTCTTACAGGTAAGTAGAAACATTCACTCTCAGACAATAGAACTGGGCGCACTTTTCATAGTCATTTGCTTGTCATTATTTATATAAGTTCTGAAAGAACTCTGTTTTTTCTTCGCAAATATATTGAAATATTTATTTAATCGTGATATAATTATGTAAAAATATCATATTCTAATTCAATTTTAACAGATAATGCTGATGTGTGCGTAAAAATCACTATAAAAGAGTTAGAAATTTCATACTACATCTTACTATTTTTTACTCACTGAAATAAAAACCAGTTTTTGAATGGAAATACGAGAATGGGGTGACAGAGTTCTTTCAGAACTTAAATCATCTTACAACTATCACACCAATTCATATAAACAGAGATAATCAAGGTTTCTTCGCATAGGTCAACAGGTTACGCCAGATAAGGTCATTCTTTCCTCTAAAAATTTTCAATATATAAATTTCAAACATAATTAACGGTTACATATTATCTATTTCACTTTAATGCGATACGGTTTTTGAGAAAATATTAATAACAACAACGCTCGCAATAATCAATCCTACCCCCAGATTACCCTATGGTAGTTTCAAAAGATAATATAGATTGACTAGTAGATGTCAGTCATCATTCGGGATGTATTACGACAAGTATATAATAAATGAATCCCCATACCCTCTTTTTCAATTTGATGCATTTAACATCAATAATCTATCATATTGATCCATTTATAAACATTTTCATATCAGCCACATTACGCAAGACAACCAAAGCAGAGGAACTTGCTATACAATATTTAACACTTAATTCATCAAAGCCAAATTCAAATCACCGTTTTAAATAAATTGCAAGTTCGTTTAAAACGAGATTTTTTTCATTTTAAATGAATTGGGGATTTATTTAAGAGAAAATTTTTGTTAAATTCGGTCGAAGAGATCTCTTTTCAGAGTCTTTTTACCCTCAAAACACATGTTTTACAGCAGATTATTTTTCCAGACGGAGACAAATATCGTATCAGAGCCAAATAACACATTCATACAGATAATTCATATTCAATATCAATATTCAAAAATATCAGCACAATGCAGACTAAAAGACAGTCGCAATAAACAAAAACCGACATAAAGACACACAAACATTGCTCGTAAGAGCAATAAAAAAGGACATACTTGAGTAAGGACACATACAGTCCACTGGCAACAGGGTTAATTTGACATTTTGACAAACAACATTTACCCTATAAATCAATAAACGGAAGTTTACGGGCCTTCTCCATTAGCTCATATGAAAGTCGCCCAGCATCTTCTGTCTACGAATTCCATGCTTACTTCCCTCCGATTTTGATCTATGTGAAGAATGATTTTACTTTAATTCGTTACCTTTGCGGCAAATAACAGACTTTTACCATGATAAGCCCATTGACATCGCTCCGTTTTTTATTTGCATTAATGGTTTTCGGAGCACATATTTACACTATCGATCCCTATTTCGACCATTTGTTCTATAAAGAAGGATTTGTGGGTGTAAACTTCTTTTTTATTCTTAGCGGATTCATTATCGCTTATACCTATCGCGACAGGCTTCTTGAACAAAAGTCTACCTTGCGGGAATTTTGGGTGGCTCGTATCGCACGCATCTATCCACTTCATTTATTGACACTTGGCATATCGATTTGTGTGGGTGGATATATATCGAGTGATCTTATTGACTGGATCAAACATTTTGTTGCCAATCTGTTTCTTCTCCAACCGTTTATACCTGCTGCCGATTATTTCTTTTCATTCAACAGCCCGTCATGGAGTTTGGGATGCGAACAATTATTTTATTTCCTGTTTCCTTTTATTATCGGATGCCTGGGCAAAAAGAACCGGATTCTTTACCTTGTCGGAGTTCTGGTTATCGCGATCCCAATAGCGATGTATTTCACAATGGATCAAGATATAAAAGCGATATGGTATGTAAATCCGCTTACCCGCTTACCGGATTTTCTGATCGGAATGCTATTGTTTCACCTGTATGATAAATTCAAACAGAAAGAATGGACTTATAAACAGGCTTCGGTCTACGAAACAGCCGTTGTCCTGCTTTTCCTTCTTTTTTATCTGCCTGCGGGAGAATATATTCCCAAAGTATTTCGTTATTCCTGTTATTACTGGTTGCCTATCAGCCTGTTGCTGTACGTTTTGCACACCAGAAAGGATATATATCACGTCTTTTATCCAATAAATATCTTGTCATTGGCGGTGAAATCAGTTTCAGTTTTTACCTGATACATCTCTTCATAATAGAAGGATATAACTGGATAATCCGTAGCTACGATCTCCATATCCCGTATCAACTGGGGATACCCGTCATATTAATTATCGTGACCGGACTAAGCCTGCTGTCATATTACTATTTTGAAAAGCCGGCAAACAAATTGGTAAAGAATTTATTAAACAAAAAATAATAATCGACATGCAACAAACTCCAACTTCCAAAATTCCCCGTATCGAGGTGGTAGATGTTTTACGAGGCTTTGCCGTTCTGGCAATTATTCTGGTTCATAATCTGGAACATTTTATCTTTCCGGTATATCCGGATGCGGCCAGCCAACCAGAATGGCTGAACATTCTGAATGAAGGCGTCTTCAGCGTCACCTTCTCGCTGTTTGCCGGGAAAGCATACGCTATTTTTGCTTTATTATTCGGCTTTACATTTTATATCCAATATACCAACCAACAGAAAAAAGGGAAAGACTTCGGTTACCGTTTCCTCTGGCGATTGCTCCTACTGGTAGGTTTTGCCACATTGAATGCCGCCTTCTTCCCGGCTGGTGATGTGTTGCTGTTATTCTGCGTAGTGGGAATATTCCTTTTTCTGGTACGTAAATGGAGTGATAAAGCGGTCCTTATCACGGCAATCATTCTTTTATTGCAGCCTGTCGAATGGTTCCATTATATCGCCAGCCTGTTCAATCCTGAATATACGCTGCCGAATCTGGGCGTCGGAGAGATGTACGGCGAAGTAGCCGCTTACACCAAAGAAGGTGATTTTTGGAAATTCATCCTCGGCAACGTGACACTCGGACAAAAGGCCAGCCTGTTCTGGGCAATCGGTGCCGGTCGCTTCCTGCAAACAGCTGGCCTGTTCATGCTCGGATTGCTTATCGGCAGAAAACAATTATTTGTTACTTCCGACACGAATACCCGCTTCTGGGTAAAAGCCCTGATCATTTCTGCGATTGTATTCGGTCCGCTCTACCAGTTGAAGGTCATGTTATACGATAACAGTGATGCGGATATGATCAAAAATACGGTAGGTGTAATTCTGGATATGTGGCAAAAGTTTGCCTTCACAGTTGTACTGGTTGCCTCTTTCGTTTTATTATATCAGAAAGATTCATTCAAGAAACTGACTACCTCATTACGTTTCTACGGAAAGATGAGTTTGACAAACTATATCTCCCAATCCATAATGGGAGCAATCATCTATTTCCCGTTCGGTTTATACCTAGCTCCTTATTGCGGATATACCGTCAGTCTGCTGATCGGTTTCATCCTGTTCCTGTTGCAGGTAAGTTTCTGTAAATGGTGGCTGAAAGGACATAAACAAGGCCCGCTGGAAAGCCTATGGCATAAACTGACCTGGATCAATTCAAAATAAATACGAATTAGAAACGGACAGAATAACATTCATGACTAACTATATATTCGCGTTTATCCGGTTCAGAATTTGTTAGGTTTGAACTATCTTGTCCCCGTGCTTGACACGGGGCCGCAGAAGAACCAGCAGTATCAAAAGATACATATAGGATACGGTCTGTGCCTTTGCGATCCCGTGTCAAGCACGGGAACGGGATAGTTCAATTATTTCTAAATTGGCACATTAGCATATTGCCACATTGGCTCATTATTTTTATAACTTCTCTATCACCTCAATCGGCAACCCTGTACATTTTGCAATATCGGTAATTTCCATACCCATACATTTCATATTAACAGCTGTCTGGCGTAAGGCTTCCACTTTCCCTTTGGCTTCTCCTTCTGCAAGCCCCTCAATCCGGCCTTCCCATTTGGCAGTGTCGAGCACATCGTTCTGGATCATAATCACATTCAAATGCACATCGTATGCATGACGCTCCTGAGAAGACATCGAGTAGTATTTCAGCTTTTCCCGGGCCTCACGAAGCCCCGGTGTTGTTGTGTCTGGACGAATCGTACCGTCTTTCAGATATTTGATCCATTCGTCAAGGGGTGTCGAGGCTACTTTATCGAACTCGTTTACACGGATCAGAATGTACTCGGGAAAAATTTCAGCGGGTAAACGAGTGATGACTGCATCACGATCGCGCATGTTGATTCGCAAGCGGTCACCGGTATGCACACCCGTGAAATGATTCTGTCCATGGTAAAAATAGTCCGTACCCACACCAAGGTCAAAATAGAGGATACTGATGGAATAGACTTTCTTCACTTTCTGATATCCCTCGCCCAGCGAGATATGTTCGGTAATGGCTTTGGCTACACCGTAAAGAATGCGTTCGAGATAATGAACTTCGCGAGTGTTCTGGATTTCGACGATGATGATCTCACCTTTACTATTCAACGCCTTGATATCGACACGATTAAACTTGTCATCGACACTTTCCTGGTTACTTTCGCTTTCGAGAATTTCGAGAATACGGACCTCTTCCCGCAACATGACAGTCAGGAAACCGTTAAGCACATCGAAGTTGGCCTTCTGACGCAACAAACGTTTGATGGCCCAATCAAAGCGGATATACCGATCCTGCAATTCTTTTCTTTCATTCTCTGCCATGGCTTTTGAATCTGAATTTTTCAT
>OHQG01000494.1_pt1 | contig 20410 bp, 17 predicted proteins | sample 1577871 | NCBI WGS metagenome assembly OHQG01 (sample SAMEA3879604, study PRJEB24766) | human gut metagenome | biome: human-associated habitat; feature: feces | place: USA | collected 1985/1987
AAAAAAATTATTATAATTTTTAGAAATTAATTAGATATTAAATATGTAGTAAACCCACATTAATAAAGATTTCTATAGAAATTAGTGAGTAAAGTTTATATATAATAAAAAAATAAAAACTTTAAACCCATTGGTTAAGCTAAAAAGCGGTTAAAAATAGGTTTCTAAAAGCTAAAAAATAATAAAAATTATTCTTTAAGAAAAATAATAAATTTAGGCGAAGTTAAATTTTGAAATTTTGGGGCTCATAACAGCAATATCAACATATGCAGAGCCACTAATGAAATCAATAGCATTTACTAAAATATCAGCTGCAGGTTAATCATAGCTAACAAAAGAATATAAACTTAAAATATCGATACCCCCTTTACTTAAAAAATCAATTCCTTTAAGAAAATATTCAGTACCAATCATTGAAAAAAATAAAAAAATAGAACAGAAAAAAACTGTTCAAAAATCAACATTTACAAAAATGTCATTATGATTGGTAATGTTATTAATGAAATAACCGTATTTATTAAAATACAATCTGAAGTTAATTCATAATCTAATTTATAAGTAATAGCCAGTAATAAAGACAACATACCAGAAGGCATAGCTGCCTCAATAATTCCTACATCATGTTGTAAACCAGTAAGTCCTAATAATGATACAACAATCAAAGCAATTAACGGAAATACACCTAATTTAATAATTGAAGTAAAAATAACCATTGCTTTACTTCTAGCAAGGCCACCAAGCTCAATTGATAAACCAAGTGAAATCATAATTAACGGAATAGCACCATCAGCAAGATAATTAACTGTTTTATCTAAAACCGGACCAATAGGAATATTTAATAAATTAAATGAAATACCTAAAACAACAGCCCATAACGGCGGGAACAGTAAAATTTCCCTAAATGCCCTTTTAACAGTTCCTCCAAACTTAAGAACAAGGACAAATGACAATAATAAGAACATACATGTTGTAGCTAAATCACAAAATATAGCTCTTAAAAATCCCGGATGACCATAAACACCTAAATTGACAGGATATCCCATGAAAGCTGTATTAGCTATCATTACAGTTACTAAAACACTCCAAATTTTTTTATCATCATAATGAAGTCTTTTAAGAATAATATAAGCTATAACTCCTGAACCAATTGATGCTGTTAAAATAACAAATGGTAAAATTCCTAAAGTAGGTAACAGACTCATATCTGCAGAATAAAGTGCAGAAAAAATCATACAAGGCATAAGGATATACATTACAATCTTATTTAAGGGATCAATATCCTTTTCACTTAAAAAATCTATTCTTTTAAGAAAATAACCTAAACCAATCATTAAAACAATAGATATAATTGTAATTTCAATTGCATTCATATTAATACCTCGAAGTATAATTATTGAATTATGATATTTATAAATATTTCTTATAAGTAAAACAAAAAATAGTTATGTAAATTCAAAAGGAGGATTATGAAATGTTGAGAATATGTCCAAAATGTGGAGAAGAAGTTCCTGAAGAATATAACCTGTGTCCTTATTGCGGAACTGGAATTAGCTTTGCTGAATTCAGCGATGATTATGAATCAAATGATGACGTAGATTATGAAACCTATACAGGTTATAGTGACTAATAATTAACTGTAAAAAAAAGAGGGGTTGAAAGGTATAATTAATCAACAATACCTTCTGTTTTAATTTTAAATACACATTCACCTTCAGGTAAATGAGGACTGTCTACTAAACGAGCAATTCTTTTACCTGCTAAACCTTTTTTAAGCCAGATTCTATAAGTAGATGCATGTCCTAAAACATGTCCACCAATAGCTTTAGTAGGGCTTCCAAAGAAGGAATCAGGTTTAGCTTGAACTTGGTTTGTTATGAAAACAGCCACATTATAAGTATTAGCTATTTGTTGAAGTGCATGTAAATGCTGATTTAGTTTTTGTTGTCTTACAGCTAAAGATTCCCTTCCAACATATTCTGCTCTGAAATGAGCCATTAAAGAATCAACAATAACTAATTTAATATTATTGCCTTGTTGAATAAGTTCATTAATTTTTTCAGCCATTAAGATCTGGTGAGAAGAATTAAATGCACGAGCTACATGAATCTTTTGTAAAACTTCTTCAATATCCAATTCAAAACCATTAGCTATTTGTTCAATCCTTTCTGGACGGAAAGTGTTTTCAGTATCAATAAATACACATTCACCATCAAGTCCACCTTTTTCAGGAGGCAATTGTACAGTAACAGCCAGTTCATGAGAAATTTGACTTTTACCAGAACCAAACTCACCAAATACTTCAGTAATTGATTGAGTTTCAATTCCACCACCAATCAAATCATTGAAGCCTTCACTTCCAACAGAAATATGACCTACATCTCTTCTTCTTTCAAGAACATCATACGCTGTTTCAAAGTCTATTTTTTCAGATTTACGAGCTGCTTCAATAACCTTCTCAGCTACACCTTCACCAATTTCTGCTTTAACAGATAATTCTTTAGGAGTTGCAGTAGCTAATCTCATCATATCTGCAAAACCTGCATCTCTTAATTTTTCTGCTGTTTTTTCACCAACACTTGGTAAATCTTCTAATTCCACCATAATAATCATGCCTCATTAATTTGTTTTATTTTAGTAATATTTAGATAAAATTCTTTTAGGATTAAGCCTAATTTCTTCATTATAATCATCAAAACTAACATTAGTAATAACTTCAACAGTTAAACCGTTTAAATCATCTATTCTACCTTCCATAGGTCCTAAGTCAGAACCATCATCAGTAAGATTAATTATTTCTTCTTTTTTCATGTCAAGAAGTTCTTCAGCCAGGTTATCAAAGAAAGTAATTGAAATTTCACCAGTGTCATCTTCAAGTCTTGCCGGAATCATTAAAAGATATTTAGGTTCATCTACAGATTCTCCGCAGAATTCACAGACAAAATCCTCTGATGACTGATTTACAGTATTTCCACAGTTAGGACATTTTGTAATTAATATTTTATTGCCAAATACTTCTTTAAGAGTACCAGTTATACGAACGTTTCTGTCATCATCTTCTAAAGCCTCAATGGTTTTAGGAACATAAATTGATTCTTTTAATTCATCATAAGTTGGCAAATCATTAATCTCTGATTCATCAGGTTCAAGAATAGAAGTGGATCTTGATACATTAATTTCCAAACTGTCATTTCTAAATGAAATTTGAGGATCCTGGAACTTAATAGCGTCTCCAACATTCCAATCTTTTTTAGCATATTCATTCCATAAAGTAACATTGATAGAACCAGAATTATCAGCTATTTCTAAAGATTTAACATATCCATTAGTTCCATCATCTCTATCAAATTCACGAGTATTGCTTGCATCAATTATTCTACCCATAACAATAAGATTTTCATCATCTTCTTCAACATCAGATATTGATTTATGAGTATAAATCATTGCTTCAATAGTTTTAAATGACGGTAAGAATCTTGCTTGGTCACTGTCTTCAGGCAATTCCATTACGCGTGCAGAAGTTCCAATGTTTAATTCGACTTCATACATTCCCAATCTAACCTTTGCATTTTCAATTTTGTATGCTCCGCCAGGTTTGTATTCCTGTTTAGCTTTCTGATCCCAAAATGTTAAATTAACACGTCCTTCACCGTCAGAAAATTTAGCTGAACGTGCATATCCTACACTGCCATCATCTCTTTGAAATTCGTTTATTTCCCCAATAGCAAACATTCTTCCTATAACATCGACTTCAATTCCGTCTTCATCATATTCTTCAACTTCACTAAGTCTTTTAATTTGAGAAACTTTCTGTTTGATTTCATTAAAGATATCCAATTCCTCATCAGACAGGTTTTCCGGATTTATTGAAATTTGAGTGTTGAAATTTGTATTAAGTGAATATCCACTGTCAGTATAATCATCAAAACGAGCATCAGCACCTATAATCTTGACAATGTCTCCTTTAGTTAACAAAATATCTGTATCATGTCCCCATATGGTAGTTCTAATAGAACCTGTATCATCTGTAACATCAAAGTTTCTTAATTTACCTTCAGAGCCATCAGATTTTCTTGTGAATGTTCTGACATCTTGCAATTTAGAAATAACTCCCTTAATAGCTATATTACTTTGCTCTGTAATATTTCCAATTTTAATAAATTCCTGACTGAATTCAGGAACATCAAAATCTCCTTTGATTATCCTACCGTCCCAATGAGTTAATGACAATTCCCCGTTTCTTTCCCTTACCTGTGCACCTAAGATTTTTACAGAATCTCCGGCATCCAAACCTAATTCCTCAATCAAATCAACATTTTTATTCCACAAGGTATAAGATATTTCACCAGTTGCATCTTTTAGCTCAAGAGAAGCGACTTTTCCTTCTTTTCCATCTTTTTCATAAGTTCTTGGAGTTGGAATTCTTATAATTCTAGCAATAATATTTGCTTTTGTATCGGGAACAAGGTCTTCAATATCAGTTATATTCTCCTCATATGTCGGGAATTTTGATAAATCTGCTTCTTTAAAATGAGTTATAGTTGACCTAGGTCTTAAATTAGCTTCATTATCTCCCCTATAACCCTCTTTTATATCAACATCAGTAATTTTAACAATGTTTCCTTCTTTAAAGTTTTTAAGAAGTTTAATATTTTCTGTCCATAACACTACTCTAATTTCACCAGTGTTATCCTTTAATTCCATATTACAGACTTGTCCAAATTTACCTTTACGGGTTTTAAAAGATTTCGGATTTGAGATACTGTTAATCATTCCAACAATAGCTGCCTGGGATCCAGGTTCCAAATCACCAATATCCAAAATTTCACCATTGGATTTTTGGTCATCTTTACTGGCTCCAAGTATATTGTTTACCACCTGTTCAGCAGCATAATAATCATCCACAAAACCTAAATCTTCGTTTTCTTTAGAAATATCATTTATTTTTGCTTGAAATTCTTCCATCGTCAATTTATCTTTGACTTGTTCATATAATTCTAAAATTTCATTATCCATACCAAACCCCTCGTTAGAAAGTTAATTATTATTTTAAATTAAAATGTATATAAACTATTAGAGACAGCATTTGAAAAGTAATTTTTAAAATAATTATTAAAAAAATAGAATATAAATTTTAATAAACTACACTGAAGTGCAAATGTGTAAAATCTAATATGCATTAGGATTTCTCTTTACAGCTGTTTTAATCATTATAGCTAAGTCCAAACCCATATGCCAGTTTTCTACATACTCAATATCAAATTCTATACGTTTTTTAATAGAAGTATTACCTCTGCATCCATGAATTTGAGCCCATCCAGTTAACCCTGGCTTAACCTGATGTTTAACCATGTATTTTGGAATTTTTTCTTTAAATTCTTCAACAAAATACGGCCTTTCAGGTCTGGGACCAACAACACTCATATCTCCTTTTAAAACATTAAAAAATTGAGGCAATTCATCAATGCTTGTTTTTCTGATAAAATTACCTACTTTAGTTTTTCTTGGGTCATCCTTTGTTGTCCATTCTGATTTTTCTTCGTTAGGATTTTGGACTTTCATACTTCTGAACTTATACATCATGAATGGTTCTCCATGATAACCGATTCTTTCCTGTTTAAATATAATCGGTCCTTTAGAAGTCAGTTTAATAGCTATTGCAGTAATCAGCATAATTGGAGATGTAATTATGATAGCTATAACAGATATTATGTAATCAGATAAGGATTTTAAAAAATTATTAAATGCATCATCTAACGGAACATAACGTATATTGATAATCGGAATATCTTCAATCATGTCTACTGATGGCTGTGCCGGGAAATACCTTATATAATCTGGAATAATCTCTGCTTTAATTCCTACCTTTTCACAGCTTTCCACAAGCTCGTTGATTTTAAAATAATACTTTAACGGAATAGCTAATACAACCCTATCAAAATTATTTTTCTCAAGAACTTCATCTAAATCTTTAAAAGCACCTATGATTTTGCTTCCTTCAATTTCCAAACCTACATGATTACTTTTACCTAAAAATCCGCTAACAGCAAAACCTAAATAGGGATTATTTCTAATTCTACGTGCAAAAGTATAAGCTAAATCATTATCCCCAACAATAAGAATATGCTTTAAGTTCTTGTTATTAGATCTGATTTCTTTTAAGAAGCTCCTAATAACAAATCTTTCAATTATTCCAAAAACAGTAGCTATAATAGCTAAAAGGAATAGCATGATTCTTGAAAAGTTAGGTTCGTTAACAATAAATAAAATAGCAACTAAAACAAAGAATGCAACAATATTAACTTTTATAAGTTGAGTTGCTTCTGAAAAAATTGTTTTGTGAGTTCTGTAGGGTTTATAAAGACCAAAAGAAAAGTACAATATTAAGTATGTTGGTATTACAGCAAATGTTAAAAAAATAACATAGCTTTGTAAACCTAAATGACCTCCAATCGGACCAAATAAAGTGGTTTTAAAACGTAACCACCATGCACAGAAAAGAGCTATAGTTACAACTAATGCATCCGTTAAAACCATAACTACATTTAATACTCTCTGATTCTGCTTAATCATTTTATCACAAAAATAGATTTAAGTATATCTTTAAATTTCTTATAATATTTAATTTTTCTTTTTAAAGAAATTTAGAATCAATTTTAAAATGCATAAACAAGCAATTCCCAAATAAACAATCAGATTAACAAAAAATGAAGTGTTGTTTGCATGGTGTTTTTTATAATAAATATACATTGCCCTATAAAATTCATATAGCAATTTAGATTTTTGTTTTTTACTGCTTGCTCCTTTAAAATGAGTTATTTTAGCCTTACCAAAGTAAACTATCTTCCAATTGTCCCGTTTAATCCTATAACACAAATCAATGTCTTCACCATACATGAAAAATGTTTCATCCAGTAATCCCACGGAATCCAGACATTTTTTACGAAGAAAGATAAATGCTCCAGTTAAGCAGTCAATTTCATAAATTCCATCATCAGGCAGATTATCCAAATTATAATTATCCTCTTTGCTGTTTGTTGGAATGTGAAATAATCTGTAAAATGAATTTTTAACATTTGGAAAAGACCTTTTACATGCCTTATCCAGAGTTCCATCAGCTAAAAGAACTCTGCAGCCACATGCCCCCACAAAAGGATTATTTTCCATGAAATTATAAATTTTTTCCAATGTATTTTCCCAAACGACAGTATCTGAATTTAATAAAAGAATGTATTGTCCACTAGCTATCTTTAAACCCTGATTATTACCTGCTGCAAACCCATTATTTTCTTTTGAAGAAATAAATTTAACTGAATCTTTAAAATAATTTTTTAAATTACTTAAACTATCATCAGCTGATGCATTATCAACTACAATTATTTCATAGCTAAAAGGATACTCATATTTTAATATGGAATTTATAGTATTCCTTGTCAGGTCAAATGTCTGATAATTTACAATTACAATTGAAAGATCCATAATTCTCAACTAATTTTATTTTTTTAAAAATTTAAAAGTGTTAACAATTAATTTCCATTCTATTTTAAAGTAGTTTCCGGTATTTTTTCTGTTAAATTTAACTTTATCAATTTTATTTCTTGTTTTTAAACCTTCTTTAAGGCCTTCCAAATATGTTTTGCCAAATCCTTTTTTAACAAAGAACAAATATTTAATTAAAAATCCTAAAAAGAGGAATATAAAATTTAAAATCTTTTGAGGGACTGGAAAATTCTTATAAACCGTCCACACATTGTTTCTTGCAGCCAGTTTAACTTTAAATTTGTTATATCTGCTTCCGCTTGTTGCACTTCCAATATGATAAACTACAGAATCAGGACAGAACAGATTTTTATAGCCATTGATTTTCGCTCTGTAGCTTAAATCAACATCTTCCATATATGCAAAGAAATTTTCATCAAAAAGACCTATTTTATTTAAAATAGCCTTATTATACATAGCTGCTCCGGCACAGCTGGAAAATATTTCATATATTTCATCATAATTTTCTGCAGGCTGATTTTCACCTGTTTTTTTAGTCCATGCCAGAATATTGTATTCATCTCCGGCATCATCTATCAAATTTTTATTATCAAATTTAAGCATTTTAGAAGCAACTGAAAAAATATCCTCATCTGAAGAAATTAAATCCATTAATGACTTAACAGCTCCTTTTTCAACTTCAGTATCATTATTTAGAGAAAATATATAATCATAATTAGATTTTAAAATACCCTGATTTACTGCTTTTGCAAATCCTAAATTTTCAACATTTCTAATCACAATAACCGGGAAATCTAAATTTTTTGAGTAATCTTTTATAAATTCAATACTCCCATCAGTTGATCCGTTATCTACTAAAATAACTTCACCGACTGAATCTTTATTCCTGTTTAAAGAATCGAAGTATGTTTTTAGAAATTTTTTCCCATTATAATTTGGTGTTACTACAGAAGCTTTCATAATAATCAGATAGTATTTTTAAATTTTTTCCACATTTTATAATATAATTTTGGATTTAATAAAAATAGCTTTATTTTAAACTTAAATTTAGAATCCCCTTTGAAGCGGGACAATTTTGAAAATAAATCCAAATCCTCCATTTTAGAAATTACTTCATCAAAATCATAATTATGGTAGAAAAAATAATTCATATTTCCAAAAATGGCTCTGGGAATCCTGCTTGTAATTACCAGATTTGCCAGTTCATTCTGCCCACGGGATTTATAAAATTCTGAAAGCTTTTCTAAGGTTTCAATGAAATTAAATCTATTAAGACCTGCATTACTTGTAGCTGAATCTTTTCTTTGAATGTAGAGGTAAGTTATTTCTTCACCAATAGCTACACTTTTCCCATAGCTTAATGCTTTAAGGGCGAATTCAGTATCTTCACCATAAACGGCTTTCGAGTCAAATTTCAAACTGTTATCTTTAATCAAATCCGCTTTATACATCAGCTGACAGAAGCTAAATTCCGGAATCATCATCTGAAGTTCCATTTTAATCAGATCATGAGCAGATAGCGGAAGTTCCGGATAATTAATTGAATTGACTGCTGATTTTACACCTTCTTTTGCCATTTGAGTTAATGTGAAATCTGTTTTTCCATTATACAATTCAGACAGGTGATTTGTTAAGATGTAGTCATCACTATCAACAAATACCAAATAATCTCCTCTTGAAACTTCAATTCCATGATTTCTAGCTACACTTACACCGGAATTTCTTTGATGAACCAGCTTATATGGAATATCAGCTTTACTTAATAATTCCTGTGCAATATCTAAACTATTGTCAGTTGATCCGTCATCTACAACGATTATTTCATAAGTTTCACTAAATTCCTGATTTATTATAGAAGATATGGAAGTTTGTATATATTCCTCATCATTATACACTGGAACAATTACACTTACTTTAATATTATCCATTTTTGCCACCATCATTTAATAAGAAATCAACTACTCTTTTAGATGCTTCACCATCAATTGAATTAAATTGTGTTTTTCTAAACTCGGAAATTTTATTTTTATCAAAATCATTATTTTTAACTTCAGCTATCAGCTCATCAGTTGTATAGACAACTGGACCTGGAACATTTTTTTTAAAATCAAAGTAAAATCCCCTGTCTTTAGACATGTATGTATCATAATCATAAGTGAAAAATATTATAGGTTTATTCAACAAGGCAAATTCAATCATTATTGATGAATAGTCACTTATTAAAATATCAGAAATTAACAGCAGCTCCTGTTCATTTTTAAAATCACTGCAATCAACATATTTCTGATTAACTTCAATTTTATCTTTAAAAAACTTTTTAATCTTAGGATGGAGCCTTAAAACTAAAATATACTCCTCACCTAACTCTTTATTGAATTTTTCCAAATCCAAAAAGTTAAAAACATTATTATCTTCAGGATTGTCCCTAAATGTAGGTGCATAAAGAACTATTTTTTTATTTTCAGCTATCGGGTATTTGAAATTGAAATTTGACCTTAATTTGTCCAAGTCATGATTTTTAAAGTAATAATCTGCTCTTGGAAGACCTAAAGACTTAATTTTAGATTTATTTATTTGGAATGCTTCACTATAATAATCTTCAATATCCTCTGAAGAGGTAATCAAATAATCTATATTCTGACTAATCTCAGCTAAAATATTTCTAGATTTAACATCACTTGATGCACCAAATTTTTTAAAAGCTCCTGGAGCATGCCATAGCTGAATTACCTTTGTATCCTTTTTAAAGTTCATAAAAGCTAATGGAAAAAAATTATCATTCAGAAATACATATTTGGAAGTGGCTAATTTTTTAAAAGCCAAAAAAGATAATTTGTCTTTATAAAAAAAGTTAAACTGGAAATCTCCTCTTTTTTCAAATTCCTGTTTAATACAATCCAAATTTCCTTTAAATGATTCAGCAGAATCTAAAATAAAAGATATCTGCTTATCATTAATTGAAAACTTTGTAAATAAATTGAAGAGTTTTCCATAAATTTTATGTTTAAGATACATACTTATACAAGCTCTAAATCTTTAATTTCATCTGCAGATGCTTTTTTAGCTGCTTCAATATATGCATCACAGACATAATCAACATTACCATCCATTATAAGCTTACCTTTATCTAACCAAATAGCTCTGGTACATAATTCCCTTATTTTGGCAGTTGAATGTGATACTAAAAGAACAGTAACTCCTGACCCCATCATAGATTTAAGTTTGTCTCCACTTTTCTTTTGGAACTTTACATCCCCAACAGATAAAATTTCATCTAAAATTAATATATCAGGTTCAACAACAGTAGCTACTGAAAAACCGAGTTTAGCAACCATACCTGAGGAATAATTCTTAATTGGAATTTCCATAAAGTCACCAAGTTCTGAAAACTCAACAATTTCATCATATTTGCTTAATAGAAACTCTTTGGAATAACCTAATATTGCTCCATTTAAAAATACGTTTTCTCTTCCACTGTAATTATGGTCAAAACCTGCACCAAGTTCCAATAATGGAGCTATCTTTCCGGCAGTGTATATTTTACCTTTAGTCGGTTTAAATACACCGGACAATACTTTTAAAAGAGTACTTTTACCTGCACCATTAAATCCTATAATTCCTACCCTTTCACCTTTGTTAATAGTAAATGATAAATCATTAAGTGCTTTGAAATTTGTTTTAGGTTTAAGTTCCCTTTTAACCCATTTAATACAATACTCTTTTAGATTATCCACTTTTTCTTGAGGCATATCAAATTCCATAGATACACTGTCAACATCAATAGCTACTTCCTGATTTAATCTTTGAAATTCTTCATTATCTTCTAATTCAGAAGCCCAAACTCCGGAAGTTTCATCAAACATATTGACCGGACTTTCAAATCCTTCAGGATGAACTTCAACATAAAAATTAGGAGTTGCACCATAATTTTTAGTATAGGCATTTATATGAGTAAATCCTTCACAGGTAGCTTTAAGAATTAATCTTAATCCAGACATTCCTTTTCCACGTGCTGAAGGAGTCCAAATATAATTTGTTTCATCAAATATATCTTCAGCTACCTCCACATCTTTTTCAGATAACTTATTAACTTTCCTAGGTTTGAAATAATATTTTACAAGTTCAAAACCTTCAGGAATGTTGATTTTAACTTCCTGAGGTTCTTTTGAAATACCATTTACATTTCTAAAGTAAATAGAATATCTTAATTCTTCACCTACAGCTATTTTTATAGGTTTTTCCTTTGTTGGGAAATAATTGTTAGTTTCACCGGAAGTTATAAGATATCTTTTAACCTCAAAAACTAATTTGACACGAATATAATCAAAATAAAGTAATCCGTCATTTTCACTGGTGTTTTTAGGAAATTCTACTTTAATGGCGAAATTATTATTAATATCCTTACCTTCTATGTCATCAACAATTATTTTTACAGACCTGTCTGCAGGATAAACATCTGCATGAACAAAAGATTCTTTTTCAAATTCACTGTCTCCTATAACTGCTTTAATCATAGGAGGATCCATTTTAATAGGATTTTCAGAAGAATCTTTATGAAAATCATGCTCTACAATAACTTCTGATACTCTGGCATCATCAGGAATATTAAAATCAAAATGACTTGTACACATAACCTGAGGAGCTTCATTTGATTCAACTACTGTAGAAGCTAATTCATCCCAATCATCGATTTTAACATTATCTAAATCATTCCATTCAGATTTACTGGAATTTTCTTCTTGAGTAATAACTTTTGGATATCTTACTTGAATAGTCAAACTAAAAAACCTCCCTATATATTAAGTACAAATTTATCCTGATATTTGAAGAATATGTAAACACCAATGATAAGTGAAATTATTGAAGTTACAACCAAAAACAGGAATGGCCAGGTATCTGGGAAAGTCCCGCCAAGTATAATGTTTCTGAAACACTCAACAGCTGAATATAAAGGATTTAATTTATATGCAAATAGGTACTGTTGAGGAATAATATCTATCGGATAGAACAAAGGAGTCATAAATGATAAAAGCATTACAAGAACTCCGTATAAATATTTAATATCTGTAAAGAATGTTGTAGCTGTTGCAAGGATTAAACCTACCCCCATTGTTAAAACCAATAAGAAAAACAATGGAATTGGTGAATATATTAATGCAAAATGGAATGGAGCGCCAGTAACTATCATCACAGCAACCAATACCACCAGAGAGATTAAAAAGTTAATAAATTCTGAACAGACAATTCCTACTGCAAACATGTATTTAGGAACATAAATCTTTTTAATAATCTCAGAATTTGCCTTAATGGAATCCATGGCTCCAGTAGTAGCATTAGCAAATAAATCAAATACTAATTTACCACTTAACAAATAAACTGGGAAATTCTCAATAGTATTTGCAAATATTAAAGAGAAAACCATTGTTAAAACAATCATAGATAATAATGGATTTAAAAAACTCCAAAATAAACCTAAAGTAGAATCCTTATATTTTCCGCTTATATCCCTTTTAATTAATTCGGTAAGCAGAAAAGTATACTTATTAAAATTTTGTACATACACATTGTTTTCAAACATGAACAAGAACTCTCTAAAATAAATTTTTTTAAACTGTTAGTTATTTTTAATAAAAGAATTATAAAAAGATTGCTTATCCGAAGATTATTTAGTCTTATTATCTCCACACATTAAACACATATCTTTAATGGATTATCCCAATCCAAAAAAAGACTTGATTTTATCTTTCCTGGCTCTTGATTTTTTAATTTTAGTTATTTTTCTGACTGTTTCATCATAATCCCCTGCTAAAATAGGTTTAGTCAAAGGTGAATAAATTCTTTCATCAAAATCCGAAGTTATATTTACTTGTTTTCTAAGTAATGGATTAATAGCTGCTACTAACTCTCTTTTTTCAGTATCGGAAATATCACTAGCTACCAAACTTGTTAACCAATAAACAAAATGTCTTTTAAAGATATTTGAGAAGAATTCCTCATTATTTAGTTTATTTAACAAGTTATCTATCTCAAAATAACCATCAACCATGCTGGCCAAGTATTTTTTATTTCTAATATGAATTGTAGATTTATTTCCGTCAGCATCACGTATACTATAATTATAGCTATAAAAATCATCCAGATAAACTGTTCTTTTAGATTTAAGAAGTGCATAAACATAAACATACAAGTCTTCAGCAAGCATTCCTTCTAAAAATCTAATATTGTTTTCAGTCAGGAAGTCTTTTTTAAATAATTTTGTCCAGATACTCGGAGCAATATCAAATAACCGTAAATCCTCTCTAAAACTGTTTACAGCAATATTTTCCCTATTGAAAACTGTTTTTTCTTTAACAGATTCATTTTCATAAACTTTATAGAAGTTAGTAATTAAAAAATCAGCATTTTCTTTGGTTATTTCATTATACATTACTTCAAAAGCATTTTCTACATAGCTATCATCATGATCAGCAAAGATAACATACTCACCGCTGGCCAAATCCAAACCCCTATTTCTGCCGGTTCCGGGAAACCCTGAATTTTCATCTAAAAATACAGCCAAAACATTAGAATACATTTCATCAAAATTATGCAACAACTCCAAAGTATAACTGTCAGTTGAAGCATCATCAACAAAAATAACCTCAATATCCTCAAAACCTAAACTCTGAGACATGATAGAGTCTAAAAACTCATTTAAAAAATCACCAGAATTATAAGTAGCTACTACAACTGAAATTTTATACATTCTATCTTCCCAATTTGTTTTTTAATCTTGAAAGAAAACTTCTGTTATTTATGTTTTCCTGAGTTTTTTCTAATTTGTTTGCCTCAGCAACAGCCTCATCAAAGTCCTTAGTTAAAATATTGTTAACCAGATTATTATACCTTTTTTTAAAGTAGGGATCTTGTGTATAATACATTTTAAAAATATCATATGACTTTGCAAACAGCTCTTTTTTATCGCTGGAGTCCAATTCACTTAATACAATTGTATATAACCATGATGTTAAATGTTGTCTAAATATTTCTTTACCATAACCTGTTTTATTTTCATTTTCAAGCATTTTAGCTATTTCATAATATCCATTTAACATTGCTTCAATGTATTTTCTGTTTCTGATATGGATTGTTGATTTGTTTCCTTCAACATCACGAATTTTGTAGTTGTAGCTATAGAAATCATTAAGATAAATTATTCCATTTGCTTTTAAGCAGCCTAAAGTAGCTACATAAACATCTTCGCAAAGCATCCCTTCTAAAAACCTGATATTATTTTCAATTAAGAAGTCTTTTCTGAATAATCTTGTCCAAATAGCTGCAGGAATTCTTAAAAGATTTCTGTCTTCACCAATATCTTTAACTTTAACTGTTGGTGTGTCTTTGTATAATGATTTGAATTTAACTGCTTTATCATCAAATATCTGATTAAAATTGGATATCAGCACATCATTATCCCTTATTTTATCATACATTACTTCAAAAGCATTTTCTACATAGCTATCATCATGATCAGCAAAGATAACATACTCACCGCTGGCCAAATCCAAACCCCTATTTCTGCCGGTTCCGGGAAACCCTGAATTTTCATCTAAAAATACAGCCAAAACATTAGAATACATTTCATCAAAATTATGCAACAACTCCAAAGTATAACTGTCAGTTGAAGCATCATCAACAAAAATAACCTCAATATCCTCAAAACCTAAACTCTGAGATATGATAGAGTCTAAAAACTCATTTAAAAAATCGCCAGAGTTGTAAGTAGCTACTATTACAGATATTTTATAATTCATCAGCTATTTCTCCATATATCTGATTGTATTCATCAGTCATTTCTTTAAGGCTTTTAAAGCGGATTTTAGATATGCTTTCTACTTTTTTCAGATAATCTGTTTCGTCAATACTTAAAATCTTATCATATATTGCCTGAGGATCTTTATAGTCCACTAACCATCCCCCATTTGTCTTATTAATTCTTTCCTTTAGTGCTCCAAGGTTTGTAGCTATTACTGGAATTCCTGATTTCCAGCTTTCAGTTAATGTATGTGAGAATGTTTCAGGACATGTTGATAAAATAGCTATAAATGAAGGATTAATTTCAGCTATAATCTTGTTAAAATCTCCTCTTTTATATCTTCCATGATTTATTCCATATTTATTTAAATTGGGAATTGCAGTTCCCATAAAATGCAGTTCCAATTCATTGTCTTTATCTAAATTTTTTATTTTTTTGATTAATAAAGATCCCTTATGCTGTGATATGTGACCTGGAAGAGCAATTTTAATTGGTTTTACAGATAATTCAGGTTCAATATCTGATTTTTTAATATCTCTACCATGTTCAATTAACTTAAAATTATTTAAATCCGAATATACATGTTTATAGATTTCAATTACTGAATCAGATGGCACAATATTTAAATAAGCATTTTCAAGTAATTTAAATCCGTGTTTTTGCCAGTCTTTTAAAATATTTTCAAATTTGCAAGTATTGCATTTGAACTCACAGTAACTGTAATTTTCATTGATTAAATGGATCGACGGACAAATATAATAAAAATCATGTATACTTGTAATATAAGGAATTTCTTTTTTATTAGCTATTTCAACCAAATCAAAAGTATGATTGATTAAATGATTAATATGAATGACTTTAATATCTAATTTTGATAGGATTTCTTCGTAAATGTTAGCTAAATTGCTGTCCAAAAATTCATACTCTTTAGGATGATAATTAAAATTAGCTATTTTTTCTAAAGAGGAATCAGATTTCCATAATTCAATGTCTTCACCATCAGAAGTTAAAATAAATGCCTGAAATTTTTTATCCAAACTATTAATAATATCCAGATTAGTAAAACCAGTACCTCCAATAGTTCCTATTTTTTCATGTAGAACAAATAATATATTTACTTTATTTAAATCATTGAAAGTGGATAAATCTTTATTAGCTACTTTAATTTGGCGATTTTCATTAATTCCATATAATGCATAGTGAATTAAGGGATTAATCTCTACATCCCCATAGTGATGTTTATAAAATACTCCATCAAAATCCTTATTTGGCTTTTTTCCTTCATCAAATCCAAAGAAAATATAATGAAGCAAAGGATCCATCTCAGAAGCTTTAACTTTAGGATATTTATTTAAGTAAAATTCATCATCAAATAATTTATTTTTACGAATTGCATTATATCCTTTAATAATTGCTTTAGCTTCCGTTTTACTGGAGGATTTATGTAAAATATAGCTGGCTGGAATTTTACTCATTAACCTGTTTTTAAAGCTCATAAAAATCCGTCACTTTTCATTAGAATATCTTCCAAGTTATCTAAAAATTCTTTAACAAAATTATCTTTAATTACAAAATTATATTTGGAATCATAATCTTTATTTTCCTCAGATACTACAATGTCATAACCTTTCGGATTATCTTCACCGTTTTGTGAAATAAATACCCGAACAATATCATCTCTGGCTACCATATTTTCCAAATCATAATCCAAAGATAAAGAAAGTAAAATATCTGAAGAATTTCCAATATACAGATTTTTCAAATCAGAAATCAGTTCAACTGTAAAACCTAAGTCATTAAAGTCTTTAGAAATTTTAGATAAAAAATCAGAGTTATCCTGATAATTTTCATCAATTATTGTAATTTTAAGTTTCTTTTGAGTGAAAAATTTCCCATCATGGATTTTATCTAAAAGCAAGTTTTTAGAAAGATAATTTCCCCATTTAGACCAAAATACATTGTAATTATGTTTATCATTATCTGCATAATCTTTAGTTTTAATTCTAGTACTTGATTCATGATGGAAAAGTAAAGCATTAGAAGCTAAAAGGGTTTTATAACCATTTTTATGTAATTTTAATGAAAAATCAACATCTTCAAGTCCATAGATATAATCCTCATCAAGACCTCCCAATTCATCATAGACTTTTTTATCAATTAAATCAACAGCTCCTGTGACAGCAATACATTGAGTATTTTTTGTAAGTGAAACATCAAAAAGGTCCAAATGAGTATTAGCCTTATTAATTGCATATAAACAGCAAGGATACATCCTTTCTGCAAAAATATCCCCGCTATGTTGAATTTTAAATGACTTTCCCCTGTTATCTTCATAAAATGGAAAAACTAATTTTGCACCTACAGAAGCTACATCTTCATTATTGACAATAGCTCCCACCATCTCATTAAGCCATCCGTAAGTAGGTTCAATATCATTGTTTAAAAGCAATATATATTCACCATTAACTATTTTAGCAGCATCATTATTCCCTTTTGAAAAGCTGACATTTTCATCATTTTCAATTATTCTAACAGGTAAATCCAGATTTTTTAAATAGCTGACAGATTCATCTGTTGATGCATTATCTACAACAATAATTTCATAATTTGAATAATTAGTTTTCTTATCAAAATCTTTAAATAATCTTTTTAAGTGACCCAAACCATTTCTTGTTAGTATAATAATAGAAACCAAAGGTTCTGTGTCAAATTCATAATTAGTTAAGAAAGCTAAATTCGTTTCACAAATTTCCTCTTTTCTTCTAATTGGATAAGCATATTGAAATATTTTACCTTCATCTTTCCCATGTGCAATATAATGAAGTAGAGGATTTAATTGAGCCCTGTGAACATCAGGATAATTATTATTATAAAAATCCGGATCAAAATCTCTGCTTGGAAGTTTACCTTCCAAATGTCCTTTAACTAAATAATGAGTTAAGCTGTCACCATTAACATCCTCATAAGTTTTAGAATAAAATTTTTCATCAAAAAGCCCTGATTTTTCAATAGCATTATAATATTTGTAATTTTTCATGGCTTTTTTAAAATCAAAATTAGATTTAAGTAAGAAATTAATCAAGTGTTTAGTCATTGTCTCCCCTATTTCGTGCATTACGTAATTTACTAGTTAATTTCCAGGAAGTTGAATTTCTAACTCCTCTGATTTGCCTATCCCAATGATCACGAGCCATGTTTAATGCATTAGCTTCGTCTCTTAGTGCATCAATATCATTGAATAACAAATTAATTTCTTCTTTGGTTAAAGTGTTTTTATCTTTAATATTGCCTTCCAAGGATTTGATTAAATTTCTACTAGTTATATAATCTTCAATTTCAAAATTATGCTGATAATTTCCTTCTTTAGACCAGTATTCATTAACCCAATAATAAACATCAGAAACTGACGGATGAAAATTGTTTTTCCACATAACATAAGGTAGGCTTAATTGATCCTGATTAGTGTAGTTTGCAACTTCCCGCCACCATTGTCTCATTATCGAAATAATTTCCGAATCATTATGTGCTCTAAATAATGCTCCAGTAGCTGGAAGACCATAATGTTCAGGCATTCCTTCAGAACGGTACTTTTCAACCTGTTTAGTCATAGTGTAATTGGAATATCTTGGAAATGGCATTGACATTACTGCCTCATCATAAATACAATCCCTTTCAGGATGAACAACAACGAGCATTTTAGACTTTGCATACTTGTAAATGTATTCTCTAATACTTCCAACTATTTTAAAAGTTCCATCTAACCAAAAACTGTATTTATAATCTGGAAAATATTTATCAGTGAATAATCTGTACTGTTTTGCTTTTCTATTATCATCCAATGTTGATTTTTCCATTTGAACTATTTTCCAAGTATCAGATTCCAAATCAGGATTTTCTGTAAAACAAACATAATCGCAATTTTCATCAATGAACTCGGGTTCTTTTAATTCATCGTAATTTCCAGTGAAAGCTGTATAAATAACTAATCTGTTATCTTTAACATCATCTATTAATTCCTGATTGCTTTCTAAAGTAGGGTCAAATAAATCACTTAAGATAAAACTATCTACTGTTGATTCATATCTCTGTTTAACTACTTCGTAAGGGTCAACATTATTCTCAGTCATAAAAATCAGCAAAACAATTTATTAAAATAACTGATAATAATTTTCATTTTAATATTAATTAAATATATCTAAAAAGCCATTAGCTTAAAAAAGTTTTTAAGACACTTAATGATTAAAAACTTTTTTAAACTAAATTAAAAAAAGTATTAGAAAAATTCTAATATGCCTGGAATTGCTCCAACCATAGATTGAATACCTAAAATAAAGATAGCAAGACCACCAATAAAGTTAATATGCCTAGCATATTTAATAGCAAATTTGGTTCCAAATGTACCTATTAAAAGCCAAATAATTACACAAATTAAACTTAATCCACCTAATATAAATGGATCAACATGTGCTGTTGCACCTTGTGCAGATAAGATTAAATTTTCAATGTTACCAAAAATTAATAATCCCATAAATTGTTTAAATTCATTTGCCATATTCTAATCCTCCTTTTATTTATTTGCAATGGATTCATACATTGCTTGAAGACCTAATATAAATATAGCAAGTCCTCCGATAAAATCAATGAAACTAGCATATTGAGAAGCAACAGTAGCACCTACAGTTCCTACAATTAACCAGATAATAACACAAATAATACTGTAAATACTTAATTTTAAAATATTTGCTCCAGCAACCACACCTTGTGAAGACAATACTAAGTTTTCGATATTACCGAAAATTAATAAACCTATAAAAGGTATAAATTCTTCTAACATTCCAATCACCATATTCCATATTGTAAATTTTTCCATTTTGAATAACATTCAGTGATGAAAAAATCTACACTAATCAACTTTAAAATTAATTGTATATAAAATTAGGGTATAGATACAGTAACTGATTTTTTTAATATATTTAAAAATAATCTATGAAACTAAAAAAGCTTTAAACATAAAATAAGATATTATAATTTTTATTGAAATTTAATTAAGAATTTTAACCAAATTGTTAGAACAAGGAATACTATAAAAATTAATAGCTTCAAAATAAATACTTCTAA
>OHQG01000502.1_pt1 | contig 20185 bp, 8 predicted proteins | sample 1577871 | NCBI WGS metagenome assembly OHQG01 (sample SAMEA3879604, study PRJEB24766) | human gut metagenome | biome: human-associated habitat; feature: feces | place: USA | collected 1985/1987
CACAAGGACCGAAATGAAGATTCAGGAGGCGATGAGGAAGCTGATGGAGGGGAAAACCTGCTTCGTCATCGCGCACAGACTTTCCACAATCCGCAACAGTAATGCGATCATTGTTCTGGATCATGGAAATATTATTGAAAGAGGCGATCATGAGGATCTGATCAAAATGAAAGGAACCTATTATCAGCTTTATACAGGAAACTTAGAGCTGTCGTAGAAAAGGAGGGGTTAAAACCCCCCTTTCTTTTTTATAATATAGATCGGTCGTTTCTTGCTTTCCATATAATCTTTCGACATATATTGTCCGAGCAGTGACAGGAAGATCATCTGTATGCCGTTCAACGCGAGGATCAGGCAGACAAGCAGAAGGATCCAGTTTGCTTTATGTCCGGTGAAAACGGAAACAAGTCCTGTGACAACGGCGGCGATCAGGAGAAACATGCCGATGAAGCCGGGCAGGGAAGCGGGGGCGGAAGAAAATGATAACATTCCGTCCATTGCATAGCGGAACAGAGAGCGGAAATTCCATTTTGTTTTTCCTGCGGCGCGCTCAGTGTTGTGAAACGGAATCCATTTTGTATCAAATCCAACGAAAGAGAAGATCCCTTTCATATAGCGGTTGTATTCTTTGAGTTCCAAAATAGAGTCCGTCATAGCTCTGTTCATCATTCGGAAATCACCTTTTCCGTCTCCCATATCGAGATGACATGCGTTCCCGATCAAGTGATAGAAAGAGCGGGATAAGAACGTGCGGATCGGATTTTCTCCGGTTCGGTCCTCTCTAAGTCCTGCACAGCAGTCGTATCCTTCGTATTTGACAGCGTGATACATGTTTTTAAGCAGAGCGGGCGGATGCTGCAGATCGGCGTCCATAAATACACAGTAGTCTCCCGATGCATTTTGAAGTCCGGCGTACATGGCGGCTTCTTTTCCGAAGTTTCTGGAAAATGTAAGAAAACGGACACGCTCGTCTTTCTCTGTAAAATGCTGAAGGATCTCTGCCGTTCGGTCAGAACTTCCGTCATCTATAAAAAGAAATTCGCAGACAGCGCCTTCGATCGAGGATGCGGCGTCTGAAACCGCGCTGTAAAAAGCGGGGAGAACGCTCTCTTCATTAAAACACGGAACGATAATGCTGATCACATCGTCAGCAGGATTATTTTTGATTGTCATATGGCAGCAGCTCCTTTCTGATCATATTTTGATCCTGCCCATGAGCGGCAGTTTTGAAAACGCGGTATTTGCAGAGCGCATAGTTTCCGATCACGGTTACGACGCTTACGATTAATTTTGAGCCGATCAAAGAAAGTGATAATTGATCGACGGCAAGCCAAAGCAGAACGTTTTCGACGAGCAGTGTGATAAATCGTAGAGCAGCAAAGGAGAAAAACTCTTCGGGAATCCGTCTGTTTGACCGAAAGACCCATTTTCTGTTCAGCACATAGGCGGCGATAACCGCGCCTGTCCATGCGATACTGTTAGATGCAATATACGGAACGTGAAAAAATAGAAAAAGTCCGTATAACATGTAATTAACTCCGGTTGTGATTCCTCCGGTAATGATGTAAGTGAGCAGTTCTTTGCTTAAGTAAATTCGTTTCAAAGTCAGTTCCCTCTTTCTTATAATGATTATAGTGAATTTCTTACAGCGCGTTTTTATGGTGAGCCGTTGTAATATTTTGTGTTTTTCTTGAAGTAAAGACTCCAAATGTAAAAATCAGGTAACTTAAATAGCACAACAGAGATATCAGGCTGATGATACAGCCGATTTGTTTTCCGGGAGGAGAAAATCGAAATTCGATCTTATGAGTCCCCTTTTCGATATGTGCTCCTGCAAAAGCTTTATTTACGCGGATAATATCTGTGCGTCTGCCGTCGATGTAAAGCTCAAGTCCGTTTTGCCGCGGAATCGCAGACGCGAGAACCCCGTTGCTTTCTGCATGGATGCTTCCGGAAAAAACAGTCGTGCCTGAAAGGAAGGCGCTGCGTTCGGTTCTGCTGTCACAGACCGCTTTTGTAATTGTGTTCTTGTTGTCGAAAATATGTTTATTACATAAATGCCACTGTACGTTGCTGACAGTGAAATGACCCTTTGGAAAAGTAACCTTTAGTTTTGTCATACCCGAGTCGCTGTCCGCTGAAAACTGATAGTGAAACGTATTGTTTCCGTTTGGGTAAGGCGCAAATAGTCCCGAAAGCTTATTGCGTATGTTGTTAATGTCGATGACAACAGGATCGATCGTTTTATTATCCACCTGGAAAGAAAGCAACAAAATGTTGCCAAAGCCTGTATTTTCGACATAAAATGTCAACGATTGTTGACATTTTGAGATTATGTCATACTTATCGGCAGTCTTTTTGATAGTCAAACTATCGGGAAGTTTGCCGTCTGCCGACAGTTTCGGGGCAAAAGGAGTGATAAACTTTCCGGGGAGGTAAACGTCGCTGTCCGTATCAGTGGAAGTGTTTTCTATTATGGTTTTGCGGGAAATCGCTTCCAACTGTTCGATTTGATTGAAACGGTCAAACTCTTTTTCAGAGATTGTATCCGATGTAAAATAAACATTCGGAAGCACGTTTTTATTCTCTGCGACCACCGTGTCTTTTGCCGAAGAATACAGAGGCGTATACCCGGCGGGAATATGATCTTTTTCTGTCTCGATATACCGAACGCCAAGAAGATGAAGCATGAACGGATTATCGGAAGTAAGCAGCGCGATCCGGTTATTGATTCGGATCGGTGTATTCAGCACGTCATAATACAAGTCGGAGTAAGCGCTGTTTGTCACAGAAGAATACATAGAACTTCTTGTTATTTTCGCTTCTGGGGCGCGGTTTCCGTTTGCAAGCGGTTCGGTCAGGCTGTCAAAATGATAGAGCGGATCCATCGGAATTTCCGCAAGTTTTGTGTAAGTTTCTTTTGCCGAAACATCTGCTTTCTTTACCCAGTTTTCCTTTCTGGCAGTTGTAATATACATACCGACCGGGGCGATCAGTATGAGCAGATAGACGAGTAATTCTACCCGGGCAAAAATGCGGGGATTTTTAAACATTTGCAAAATAAGGTTTTGTTTCCGTCTTTGTATCAGGCAAAATAAAAACAGAATACCAAGTTCGATCAAAATCCACGGAAACTGAACTTGACTGAACCAGAGCAGACCAAGCGGAAGCATTACGGCAAACGGATAGAGCGGATACGATGAAACGCGGTCTGTTTCGGTATGCGCTGATTTTAAGTAACGTACGCAGTGCAGGATGAACAGCGGCAGAAACGGAATAAGTATCTTCGGTCTGGCGTAGAGCGTTCCGTTTAAAATGTAAGAAAAGATACCGAACAATCCGAAAGATAAAAATAAAACGCTGTCAGGAAAGAACTCTTTTTTGGCAGGATTTTTTTTATTTAATCCGGCAAGTATCGTGTAAAAGCAGATCAATGTAAGCCCCAGTCCGTATTCGTTAAACAAGATGCCGTTCATAGAGATATTCGGTCCGAAAAGCTCTAATATTTTCAAAAGAGAAAATCCGCCGACGCTTCGTCTGTGCTCCATCAGTACAAGTCCTGTCGGCAGAAGGAGCGCCGCCGCCATACAGACGGAAATAAGGGCGGAAGGGATATATCTTTTGAAAAACGAATCTTTCCAAAATGTCTCTTTTTCCGTTCTCAGCCAGTACCAGCCGATCGCGGCAAATGCGGCGATCGCAAAATAGAAGCTGTGCAGGCAGATCAGAAGCATACAAAGAGGGAGAAAGCGAAACTTACGTTTCTTCACGCACAAAAAAGCAAGGATCAAAAACGGCAGATAATTGACAAACATGATTTGACGATGCATATGGAAAAGACATCCCGCAGTCAAAAATAAAACGCTTCCGATGAAGGAAAAGAACGGGGAAATATCCTCGCTTTGCAGCCACATATAACATAAAAGAACGGAAGCGAGATAAAGTGCAAGCATATAGCCGATCAGGATGTAAACCATAGGAATCTGCGGAAACAGACATCCGATCAAAATATCAGGTCTTAAAAATCCATAATAAGAAAACTGATATCCGTTGCTTCCGCTTCCGAGATCGATCCAGTCGGGAAGAAGCGTGTGCTGTTCCACGCAGGCGTCACGGATCGTTTCCGCAAGAGCGGCATGTTGGGAGAGCCAGTCCGTATTCGATCCGTAGACGGCGTCGGCAGGCAGAATTGTCGTTGTCAATATAATAAAAAGCAGAATAAGCGCTGCCGGATAAATGAGTTTCTTCATATATAATGCAACTCCTTTAAGTGTTATTTACAGGATTCCCTTTATTTCCTGACATAAACAGGATATTATAGTCGTCTTAATAAATTGTGGAAAATAAAAAGAAGAATTCTTAAGAAAAACCGACAAAATATTAAAAAAATATTGAATGAATTGACGGAAATTAAGTAAATATCACGAAAAGGATATTGGATGTACCGAAATGACAGGGAATAAGTTATCATAAAATAGATGCAGACTGTGAAAAACATAACAATTTCACGGGGAAAGGAGAGAATATTATGAAAAAGAAATTTTTCAGTGCAGCGCTCGCAGCAGCTATGGTTGTGACGAGCGTCTTCTCCACAACATCAGTTGCCGGAGCGGCAGAAAATGAAACTGCAGTTCCGTATGGTAAAGTAACCGTTGAGCAGAAAGATAATACTGTTACAATCGGAAACGATGCCATCAAAAGAACATTTTCAACAGCGGACAAAAAATTGTCCACGACTGAAATTGTGAACAAAAGAACTGGTGGAGAAGGAACAACCTTCACTCCGCAAGAAGGAAGTGAAGAATTCGTTGTTAAGACAACGAAAGAGAAAAAAGACCCTATTACCTTACCGGGAATCAATCGGACGGGTTGGGAAGCAACAGCAGACAGCTACCAGAATGCGAGCGGAGATTCAGATGGACCGGCATCTAACTTGTTAGATGGAAGAACAGAGAGTATCTGGCATTCAAATTATGGGGGGGGGACTGGACAAGGTGATCAGGACTATCCGCATAATGTAGTAATCACATTCGGAAAAGATGTGACATTCCAGTCCTTCTCTTATACACCGAGAAAAGAAGGAGAAAACACAAACGGAAATATTAAGGGGTACAAGCTGTACGCATCAACAGCAGAAAACAAACTTGATTATGAATCCGAAGATTGGGGAGAGCCGATCGCAGAAGGCGAATTTGAATATAATGGTACGAACCCGATCTATGTAAACTTGAAAGAAGCATGTACTGCGAAACAGATTAAGTTCGTAGCAACATCTTCAAACAATGGGGAAAGATTTGCCGGCGGAGCAGAATTTAATCTCCACGCAGATAAAGCTCCGGTAGATACGGATGACCGTGCATTTGAGACAAGCGATTTAGAGCTGAAAGACGGCAATGAGGCAGTCAAAGTCGAAGATACAACGGCAACGATCAACGGTAAAGAGAAAACAGGTAAGAAAGTAACATTTTCTTTCAAACCGTACACTCACAAAAACGTAGAGTATTCAATCGACGAAGTAATCGTAATGTACGAAGGCGATCACTTCATGCGTAAATTCCTTGAGATCGACGTGCCGGATGACAAGATGGCAGATGCTGAGATCGACTATATCGACCTTGAGTCTCTGAAAGTGGCAGAGTCCGATGCACAGTGGACAATTCCGAGAGGTCAAGGCGGCGTTGTTCAGATGGAAGAGTTCAAAGCGAACCTCGGACAGCCGATCTACATTCAGGGAATGTTCTTCGGATGTGAGTTCCCGGCAGCGGATACAGAGATCGTAAACGGAACAGGATTTATGCGTTATTACAGTGGTAAGACGTTCAGCAGACTGAAAGAAGATAATCAGTTGACAACAGACGATAAGTATGTGACATGGCAGACAGTTGCAGGTGCGGCAAGAAGTACAGAGCAGGAAGTTATTCAGGCAGACTTCTTCGAGTACATCAAGTCAATCGCAACTCCGTCAGAGTTCCGTACACAGTACAATTCATGGTTCGATAATATGATGCTCATTGATGATAAGAACATTCTTGAATCTTTTATTGAAATTGACCGTGAGTTGAACAAAGCAGAAGTCAGCCCACTGGATTCTTATGTAGTGGATGACGGATGGAACGCATATAATGACGGAACTATTCCGGCAGGGGAACATAAAAAGTCAGGATCGAAAATTAATACAGAAGGATTTTGGACGTTTAATGAGAAATTTCCAAATGAGTTGACGACATCCAGTGAACTTGTGCGAAAATTCGGAAGTAATTTCGGCGTATGGGTTGGACCGAGAGGCGGATATAACTTCTATGGATATCTTGCAGATATTCTTACAGCAGCAAAAACAGGAAGTAAAGCTGGAGGATCTATCGACGTTGCTGACCGTGTATATGTAGAAAATTTCGCGACGATGGCAGTTAACTGGCAAAAGGAATATGGAGTTAACTATTGGAAATGGGATGGATTCGCAGATACTGCTCAGTACAATCATTTCAATAATGCAGGCGGAGCAGACGGCGTTCCGGTATACAGTGAGTCAAACCACCATATGGTAGGAGGTTATCATCAGATGTACCATGTGACTGACCTGTGGGAAGCATGGATCGATCTTATGGAAGCGGTTCGTCAGAGTGAAAAAGACGATGAGATCAATAATCTTTGGATCTCTCTTACATGTTATGTAAACCCGAGTCCGTGGTATTTACAGTGGGCGAACTCTGTATGGATTCAGTGTGTACATGATCAGAAAGATGCATCTTTCGGAACGACGAAGATGAACAAGCAGATTACATACCGTGACGCTTGTTACTATGACTTCCTGAAGAACCATCAATTCCAGTTCCCGCTTCAGAATCTGTACAACCATGATCCGGTTTACGGAAAAGAAGGAACAGGAATGACAGCTAATACTGCTACAGATGAAGATTTCCAGAACTATCTGTACATGCTGTCTACTCGTGGAACAGCATTCTGGGAGCTGTACTACTCCGACAGTATTATGACAGACGGAAAATACGAGATCACAGGAGAATTCCTTGAGTGGGCAGAAGCAAACTACCACATGCTCAAAAACTCCAAGATGATCGGCGGAAAACCGGATATTACAAAACTGAGTAACGGAGATCTGTCAAGTGAGGCACAGGCAGAAGCATACGGATTCTCATGCTTCGACGGAAAAGATGGAATCATCTCACTTCGTAACCCATCTGCAAGCGCAGACAAAGCTATTACGTTTACATTCGACCGTACAATGGGTGTTGCAGAAAATGCAGGCACATTAAACTACTACTTAGAGCACAGCTATCTTCTTTCCGATAAGTCTGCTCAGACAGGTACATTAAAGTATGGTCAAGAATACACAGTGAACTTGAAACCGAACGAAGTGCGTATCTTACGTGTTTCAGACAAAGAAGATACAAAAGCGCCGAAGATCGATAGAATCATGACAGACGGTGCGAAAGAACTTACAGTAAAATTCGATGAGAAAGTATCAGGAAACCTCTTTAAAGTAGAAAATGCAAAAATTTCTTCTATTAAGAAGAGCGCAGACGATACAACATATCACATCGTATTAGCAGAAGCTCCGGCAAACGAAGCTACAGTAAAAGTAATTCCGCAGGATATTAAAGACATGTCGGGCAACAAAGCTACTGAAGTTGCATCTGTTGTATATCATACAGACAGTGTGATCGTTGAAAAAGAAGATATTACAGCAGCAGGAGAAATCGCAGCAGCAGACAAATCACTGAATTCCAACAATGGATTTACAGTATATGCAGCTGTAAGCACAACAGGAACAGATAAGTCACTTGTAAGCCAGAATGGTCAGTACGAGTTGAAAGTAACAGCAGAAGGAAAAGCATCCTTCACACTGAATGGTGCGACAGCAGTTTCCGGCAAGTCAATCAATGACGGAGTAGAGCATAAAGTAGTAGGTGTGAAAGAAAACAACGGTATGCTGAAACTTTATGTAGACGGAACACTGGAAGGATCTGCTTACAACAAAGAGAACAGATTCCATAAGGTAGAGAAAGCTGCGATCACAGCAGAAGATGGCGTGACAGCGGCGGCAGTATACGATATCGCATACGGTTATAATGAAGTGGCTAATCTCGGAGAGCAGGAAGGACTTCCGAAACTTAAACTTACAAATGATATGATCACAGTTTCAGGTAAAAGTGAAGGTGAGAAAGAGCAAGTATTAGATGGAAATAATACAACATTCTGGACAAGTCAGGAAGTAACAGATGGTAATGTAAATAGCAATAACGCATGGATGAAGGTTGACTTGGGAGCTACATATAAATTAGATCAGGTTGATTACACACCGCGTTATTTTAATGCTCAGGCAAATTATTGGCAGTGTACAGGTAATATTAAGAAATTAATCGTAGAGATCAGTAAAGACGGACAGACATGGACTCCGGTAACAGGAGAAAATGGTCTTGATCTTTCAAGTAAGATTACAAATACAAATAACCTGTCATTCTTCCCGGAGGAGATTACATTCCCGGCACAGGAAGCAAGATACGTGCGTATCAGCGGAACAGAGTCTTACCATCATCAGGGAGATAAAGTAAACAAATTTATTACAGTCGGTGATCTTGCAATCTACGGAGAAAAAGTAGAAGCAAAGAACATCGCAAAAGATGCAAACGTAACAGCAAAATGGACAGCAAATGATACAAGTGCAGAAAAAGGCAATGACAGACCGATGTCTATGGCTGTTGATGGAAACAAAACAGACTATGCAAACAATTATGCAGAGTTTGGAGCAGATGGCAGAGATGAATCTTCTTATATGCAGGTTGACTTAGGCGCTGTGTGTGATGTAGATGCATTATCCTTGTATCGTTATTGGGGAGATAAGAGAACTTATAAGGATACAGTTGTTGCTGTAGCAGAAAAAGAAGAAGAATTTAAGAACAAAAAAGCCACAATCGTTTACAATGCAGATGAAACAAATGCTCATGGGTTAAATACAGATGGGCAGAGTGAATTTAATGACGAATACGAAGAATCGGCAGAAGGTAAAACATGGACATTGCCGGCAGATACAAAAGCACGGTTTGTTCGTGTTTATATGAAAGGTAGAGCGAATAGCACTACAACAACAAACCACGTTGTAGAGCTTGAAGTATACGGAACAAAACCGGAAGAAGGCGAGACACCGGGCGTAGACATTACAGCCTTGATCGAAAGATTGAGCGTATTGTCAGCGGTAGATACGTCTAACGCAACAACAGATAGCGCAGCAGCGTTTAATGCTCTTCTTAAAGAAGGATATGATCTTGTGGCGACAGGAGCGCAGACACAGGAAGAAGTAGCTACTATGATTAAGAAACTGGAAGGCGCAGAAGCTAAACTTGTAGACGCATCCGCTCTGAGAACTGCAATCGCAGACGCAGAAGCGAAAGTTGCAACAAGTACAGTAACAAGTGCAGAGCCGGTAAAAGCTAAAATTGCAGAAGCAAAACAGCTTCTTGTAAACGGTACAAAAGATGCGATCGACGCAATGGTTACAGAATTAACTGAAGCTGTGAAAGGACTTGTTGCTCGCGGAGATGTAACAGCGCTGAAAACTTTGATCGATCAGTACACAGAAGAAGATCTGAAAGCAGAGGATCATACAACATCTACATGGAGCGCTTATGAGACTGCTCTGAATGCGGCAGACGCAATCGTGAGAGATAACAGCGACAGCGATCAGGCGGCGGTAGACGCAGCGAAGAAAGCGTTAGAAGATGCGCATAAAGCATTGGCAAAACGCGGAAATACAGATGCTTTGAAATCTCTTATCGAAGAGTACAAAGATCTGAAAGAAGCGGATTACACACATGAGACATGGGTGAAATACGAAGAAGCTCTTGAAGCTGCAAATGGAATCGTGGCAGACAACAGCAATAAGACACAGGCAGAAGTAGATGCGGCGAAAGAAGCGTTGAAGACAGCAAAAGAAGCTCTTGTAAAAGCTCCGGTAGACCCGCAGCTTGATAAGAGCAAACTGCAGGCAGCAGTTGATGCGGCAAAAGCAAAAGACGAAAACGCATATACAACAGCTTCTTACAATGCAATGGAAAAAGTTCTTGCAGAAGCAGAAGAACTTCTGACAAACGGTAAGGATCAGGCGGCAATCGATGCGAAAGCAAAAGATCTGAATGATGCGGTTGCTGCGCTTGTAGAACGTGGAAACACAGATGCGTTGAAAGCTTTGATCGCAGAATATAAAGCAGAAGGTCTGAAAGAGGCAGACTACACAACAGATTCCTGGAAAGCGTACACAGATGCGTTGACAGCGGCAGAAAAAGTTGTGAAAGACAACAGCAATCTTGATCAGTCAGCGGTAGACGCAGCGAAGAAAGCGTTAGAAGATGCTCATACAGCATTAGTAAAAGTAGAGCAGATCAATAAAGAGGCGTTAAAAGCAGCAATCGATGCAGCGAAAGCGGCTGATGCGAACTTGTACACAACAGATTCTTACAAAGCAATGAAAACAGTTCTTTCAGATGCAGAAAAGGTACTGAAAGACAGTAAAGATCAGACAGAGATCGATGCAGCAGCAAAAGCGTTGAACGATGCGGTTACAGCACTTGTACAGCGTGGAAACACAGATGCATTGAAAGCTTTGATCGAAGAGTATAAAGATCTGAAAGAGGCAGACTATACAGCAGATTCTTGGAAAGAATATGCAGATGCGCTGAAAGCGGCAAAAGCAATCGTGGAAGACAACAGCAACAGTGATCAGGCAGCGGTAGACGCAGCGCTTAATGCGTTAAGAGACGCTCGCGTAGCATTGAAGCTTTCCGGAAAACCGTCTGTTGATAAGAGCGAGCTTCAGGCAGCTTACGACAAGTACAAAGATAAGAAGAACGACGGTTACACAGCAGAGAGCTGGGCGAAGTTTGAAAACGCTCTGAAATCTGCTAAGGCAATCTTGGATAACGAGGCTGCAACAGCGGATCAGGTAAAAGCTGCTTTGGCACAGTTGAATTCAGCGGCAGAAGGTTTGACGAAGACTCAGACTCCGCCGAAGAATGATCCGCAGACTCCGTCAACTCCGTCACAGGGCGGAAGCGTACAGACAGGAGATACGGCACATGTAGCTCTGTGGCTTGTACTTGCGGGAATGTCGGTAATTGCTTATGTAGCGGTTAGAAGAAAAAGAGCATAGTGAAACCTTGTCTTTTGATTAAGGCAGTAAACATTTAAGCTTTTATGGAATAGGGCGTTCGGTAACGGACGCCTTATTCTTTTTTGCAGAGACAGCAACATTGTCAGAAAATTCATACAATATAAAATTAAAATGTAATTATTTAAAGTTTTTTATAAAAATGTATTGACAAAATAAAACTCGGGTGATATTATAAAGACATCCAAAAGAGATACAACAAAATAAAAACAAAAGCATCTCAAAAGGATATTTAACTAAGAAGGCATCGTATCAGTTGCCCGATTAGATTAAAAATAAACGGATAGCAGGAGGGAAAGACCAATGGACAGCGTGATTTCAGTGAATCATCAATATGTTAGTGGTACGGCAAGTGTAAGTTCCTGTGGAGAAGAGACCTTTGCTCAAGGATAGATGATCCGGAATAAAAATAACGAAAGAATTGATCGGAGAGTTGGAAGTCCGGATAGAGATCAGAAAGATTTAACATTTGCAGACATATTGAATATAGATACCACATATAGCAGAATTTCAAAAGATGTGTAAAGAAACATTGAGTAGATTATCATTCGTGCATATCGGGTTTAATATGTGTGGTGGTACCGGAAACAAGGAACGTAAGTGATATGTGATAAGGATACTGTTATGAACTTGAATTTGTTAATTGAAGGAGGGAAGATTTAATAAGCAGGTCTTAATAAATCGACCGCAGATCAAATAACAATGGCAGAGGTCTTACAGGAACAGAATCTAATATTTGCCTCCGATTTAAAAATAAAGAGAATATGAAAAAATTAAATAGATTATAAAAATGCATCTTCAATGTTAATTGAGGGTGCATTTTTTTGACATTGCGAAATGCATATGATAAAATATTGAAAGATATAGTATGTAAAGAAACATAGAAGGAAAGACACTGCCCTGTACAAAACTATTTTTAATGAGGTGAATGCGGTGGATAAATACGAATATAAATCAAAGACTGAACGGATGCTCGAACTTATGGAGAGCGGCGCGTACAGCAGAGCAGCGGCGATCGCAGATGAAATTGACTGGAGGCGCGTGCGCAATGCAGTGATGTTGTCAAACGTCAGTGAAATTTATGAAAAAACCGGAGAATATCAGAAGGGATATGACATTTTGACGCTTGCATATCAGCGGGCGGAAGGAAGCCGTAAGATTATCAGCCGTCTGTGCGGATTGGCTCTTAAGACGGGAAATGTCGATGAGGCGATCGATTTTTACGATGAGTTTATGCAGATCGCGCCGAAAGACCCGAATCAGTACATTTTAAGATATAAGATTCTCCGCGCGCAGAGGGCGCCGATCGAGCAGCAGATCGAAGCTCTTGAAGAATATAAGAAATCCGAATATATTGAAGAGTGGGCATATGAACTGGCGAAGCTGTATCAGGAAGCCGGTATGACATCAGAATGTCTGGAAGAGTGTGACGATTTGATTCTTTGGTTCAGCGAGGGGCAGTATGTCTATAAGGCGATGGAACTAAAGATGCAGTACAAACCACTGACTCCTTCCCAGCAGGAAAAGTACGATAAGCGTTATGCAAGGACGTCCGAGGAGACAGAGGAGATTCCTGATATTTTTTCTTATGCAGAGGCAGATGAATCCGAGCAGGAGGAAGAAGAAAACGGTTTGCCGGGAGCTGAACTTATGGCTGCCGACTCCGAAGTTGCCGATGCTGATTTCGCTGCCGAACAGCAGGTGAACGCACGAGTTCCGAAGGGAATGGAGGAACTTGTTCCGGACATGATGCCGGAAACGATCTCAGAAGGAGTAAGAGAGATCACTTTGCCGAACGACCCGGTGGAAGTAGATACGGAAGCGTGGGAAGCCGACGAGATCAAGGCGTTAGAAGCGGATTCACCGGCGGAGGATGCAGAGGATCATGTTGAACAGGACGAGCAGGTGCTGATAGATGCGGAAGATGCCGGGCAGACAGAAGACGCACATCTGCCGACGGATGTTTCCGAAGCAGAAGGAGTCGATGAGCCGGAGGAGCGCGTACCGGAAGGAATAAAAGGACCGGATGTGCTGGAGACAACCGCAGAGCCGGAAGAAGAAAGGCAGCCTGCTAAAAAGAAACTGGGAGATACGATGCCGTTAGACGTTGCATTGAGAAAACTTCTTCATCCGGAGTTGGAAGAATTGACGGCAGATGATTTCCAAGACGAGACAGCTCCGATGGATTTTAATTTTGAAGATGAAGAAGAGTCGGAATCTGATTTGACGGAAACGGGAGCGATGGACTTTGACTTTGAAGATGAAGAAGAGCCGGAGTTTGATTTAACGGAAACGGGAGCGATGGATTTCGACTTTGAGAATGAAGAAGAGCCGGAGTTTGACTTGACGGAAACGGGAGCGATGGACTTTGACTTTGAAGATGAAGGAGAGCCGGAGTTTGACTTGACGGAAACGGGAGCGATGGACTTTGATTTTGAAGACGAAGAAGAGTCGGAGTTCGATTTGACGGAAACAGGAGCGATGGATTTTGACTTTGAGGATGAAGAGGAGTCGGAATTCGGCAAAGAAAAGGATATGGGAAATACATCCCAGATCAAATTCCGTCCGGTAAGAAAAGATGAGATCGAGGATGAAGAAGATCTTGCGGATCTGGAGCAGGCGATCGGAGAGATTGAGTCGGTTGCAGATATAGACATGGTAAGTCGTTTGAAAGAGGAAAAACGCCGCGCCGCATTACAGGCAGAAGAAGAGGCGAAAGCGGAAGAAGCCGCAAGAGCAGAAGGGGCGGCACAAGCAGAAGAAGCCGCAAGAGCGGAAGAGGCGGCACAAGCAGAAGAAGCCGCACAAGCGGAGGAGGCAGCGCAAGCGGAAGCGGCCGCTGAAATAAAAGAGGACGATCAGATTACAGGTCAGATCAGTTTGGAAGATATCCTTTCGGGATTTGAAGAAAATGCAGGAGAGGATGAGCCGGTTGAAGAGGGGACGGATGCAGAAGGAGCATCCGAATCGGAACAAGAAGAAGTTATAGATTCAGCAGGGGATACAGCAAAAGGGGATACTATGGAGACGAATAAGAAAACAACACCGATTTTACCGCCGGATATTCAACGTATGATTGATGAAATTGAGGGAATTATCCCGCCGGAAGAAGAAAAAAAAGAACCTACAGGAGTATATCTTAAGAGAAAAGAAGAACCAAGCGAAAACATGGGTCAGGTTGCGGAGGATCTTAGAATCGACGATGATTTTGATGATGACTTTGACGAAGATTTCGACGAGGAGTTCGAGGAAGATTTGGATGACGATTACTTTGAAGAAGACTACTATGAGGAAGCAGACGAAGTGATCGAAGAGCCGGAAGAAGATTACTATGAAGAATCAGAGGAAGTGATCGAAGAACCGGAGGAAGATTACTACGAAGAAGCAGACGAAGTGATCGAAGAGCCGGAAGAAGATTACTATGAAGAATCAGAAGAAGTGATCGAAGAACCGGAGGAAGATTACTATGAAGAATCAGAGGAAGTGATCGAAGAACCGGAAGAAGATTACTACGAAGAAGCGGATGAAGTGATCGAAGAGGCGGAAGGAAACGCAGATGACGAGTATTTCTTCGGGGAAGATGACGCGGAAGAGATTCAGGACATTGAGGATGAGTTCACAGTAAATCCTGATTATTCGGGAGAGGATGACGACAGAGAGATTCCTGATGATGACGAGCCGATCGACATTATGTCGGCGACGACACCGCTTAGCCGTAAAGAGACTGCGAAGCTGATTGCGACAGGTAAGACTGCGCCGCTTCCGCTCGATGAGATCTCGGATGCATTGTCAATGGATACCGGTTTTGTCGTACATGGAAGATATGACCTTGAGATGCAAAGCGGTATCGGAACGAGAGCCGGACTTACAGAGGAACAGAAGAAACTGTTTTCTTACTTTGTTCCGGTGCGCGGAATGAGCGAACAGCTTGTCGATGTGCTTGAGCAGGATAAGAACTGTACGAACAGAAAAGGGACTTCGAGAACGGGCAACTTGCTTATCATTGGAAATAAAGGCAACGGAAAAACGGTTCTTGCCGTTGACGTCGTGAAAGCGATCCAGAAGCAAAGAGACATCCGTCAGGGCAAGGTCGCGATCGTGACAGGAGATTCTCTGAATAAGAAGAAGATCAGCGATATTGTCGAAAAACTTTACGGCGGCGCTCTGATCATTGAGAAAGCGTCCAAAATGAATGAAAAGACAGTTGCGCGTCTTAATAAAGCGATGGAGCAGGATACAGGCGAGATGCTGATCGTCTTGGAAGAGCAGAGAAAGCCGCTTGACAGACTGTTGTCATCGAACAGAGAATTCAGGAAAAAATTCACATCAAGACTGGAAGTGCCGATTTTCATCAACGATGAGCTTGTTACGTTCGGTCAGACGTATGCGAAAGAAAACGGATATCACATTGACGAGATGGGAATTCTTGCGCTGTATAGTAAAATTGATTCTCTGCAGAGAGAAGATCATTTTGTGACGGTTGCGGAAGTGAAAGAAGTTATGGATGACGCGATCCGTCATTCTCAGAAGGCGTCCGCGAAGAAATTGATGCGGAAAGTTTTCGGAAGAAATACAGACGAGTCAGACCGTATTATTCTTTCTGAAAAAGATTTTAATATATAAAGAAGCATGATAATAGACTATAATTTAAAATGTGTGCATAAATAGACAAAATACAAGAGAAACGGGCGGGAAAGAGCTGTCTGTTTCTCTTTATTTTTTGGACGGAATCAAGTATAATGAAACTATCACGGAAGCGGGCAGAAACGCTTCGATATTTTATTATGAGGAAACGGCGAGGTGGGCTTTTATGGCAAGGAGAAAAGGTGCGGGCAGAAACGCGGCAAAAAGTGCAGGCAAAGGCATCGTGAATCATGCAGCCGGCGGTATGGCGGGCAGTGCGGTGAAAAAGGCGTCAGGCGGCGCAAGCCGGAACAGGGCGAACAGTCCGGCGAAAAACACTGCGGCGGATGCGGCAAGTATGAAAGCGAATGAACATGCCTATGAGATAGGAGAATTGGATCATTACCTGTTTGGTCAGGGAAACCATTACGAGATCTATAAAAAATTAGGCGCACATAAAGTAGTGAACGACAAAACGGAGGGCGTTTATTTCGCGGTATGGGCGCCGAATGCGAAGAATGTGTCTGTAGTCGGGGAATTTAATGACTGGAATTTGGAAAGAGACAGAATGGAGCGTCAGGAGCCTCTCGGTATTTATGTGAAGTTTGTACCGGAAGCGAAAGAAGGACAGCTCTATAAGTTCTGTATTGAGACGCAGAAAGGCGAGCTTCTTTATAAGGCGGATCCGTTTGCAAATTATGCGGAGCTTCGTCCGGGAACGGCGTCTCGTATTACGGATCTTTCCCGTATAAGATGGACGGATGACGCATGGATGAAAGCGCGGAAGACATGGAATCATAAGAAGAATCCGATGTCGATCTATGAAGTTCATATGGGTTCGTGGATGCGTCACCCGGGAAGGGAAGATGAAGGATTCTACACATACAGAGAGTTCGCCGAGGCGATCGTAAAATATGTAAAAGAGATGGGATACACTCATGTAGAACTGATGGGCATTGCAGAGCATCCGTTTGACGGTTCGTGGGGATATCAGGTTACGGGATATTATGCGCCGACTTCAAGATACGGAAGTCCTGAAGATTTTGCATATCTGGTTGACCTTCTGCATAAAAACAATATAGGAGTGATTCTTGACTGGGTTCCGGCGCATTTTCCGAAAGATGCTCACGGGCTTGCTGATTTTGACGGAACTCCGACATTCGAGTATGCAGATCCCAGACTCGGAGAACATCCGGATTGGGGAACGAAAGTATTTGATTACGGAAAAGCGGAAGTGCGCAACTTCCTGATTGCAAACGCATTATTCTGGATCGAACATTTCCATGTGGACGGGCTCCGTGTGGATGCTGTTGCGTCGATGCTCTATCTTGATTACGGAAAACAGGACGGACAGTGGGTCGCGAACAAATACGGAGGCAACGAGAATCTTGAGGCGATCGATTTCTTTAAACATTTGAATTCGGTTGTTCTGGGACGGAACAAAGGCGCTGTGATGATCGCGGAAGAATCGACGGCATGGCCGAAGGTGACAGGATCGCCCGAAGACGACGGCCTTGGTTTCAGCCTGAAATGGAATATGGGATGGATGCACGATTTTACGGAGTACATGAAACTTGATCCGTATTTCCGTAAAAATGCACATCATATGATGACGTTTGCGATGCAGTATGCATACAGTGAAAATTATATTCTTGTGTTGTCGCATGACGAAGTTGTTCATCTGAAGTGTTCGATGATCAATAAAATGCCGGGACTTGGGTTCGATAAATTTGCCAACCTAAAAGCAGGCTATGCGTTTATGATGGGCCATCCGGGAAAGAAACTTCTGTTCATGGGTCAGGAATTTGCACAGCTTAGAGAATGGAGCGAAAAGAGAGAGATCGATTGGTTCCTGCTCGCCGAACCTGAGCACAGAGATATTCAGAACTGGTATCGGGATCTGCTTCATTTGTATAAAAACAATAAAGCCCTTTATGAAATGGACAATGATCCGGCGGGATTTGAGTGGATCAATGCGGATGATATTTTCAGAAGTATTTACAGCTTTGTAAGACATTCCAAGAATAAAGAAAAGAATTTGCTTTTCGTCTGCAACTTTACTCCTGTGGAAAGAGAAGATTACAGAGTCGGCGTTCCGACGAGGAAAACGCTGAAGCTTGTTTTGAACAGTGATGAGGAAAAGTACGGAGGAAAAGGGGAAAAACGTCCGCTTACTTACAAACCGGTGAAAAAGGAATGCGACGGTCAGGCGTATTCGATCGCATACCCGCTTCCGGCCTATGGTGTGGCAGTGTTTGAGTATTAAGATGTCAGGCAGCTTCTGACTTGAAACCGGAACCCCATTGGATTTAACCGGTGGGCGGTTCACTATTATATAAAAGGTAAAAAATGCAGAGCAAACTGCCGCAAAATAGATGGGGGATTTTTTAAAATAGCCTGTCTGTTTTGCGGCGGTTTTGTTTTTACCGGCAAAGTGAGGAGGAACAGCAGATGAAAAATTATTCGGAAGATCCGAACAGACAGTATCATATACAAACTGCAAAAGGGGAAATCGGGAAGTACGTCATTATGCCCGGAGATCCGAAAAGATGTGTGAAGATCGCGCAATATTTAGATAACCCGGTGTTGATTGCAGATAACAGAGAGTATGTGACATATACAGGAACGCTCGATCAAGTGAAGGTAAGCGTTACATCTACGGGAATAGGAGGACCGTCGGCAGCTATTGCAATGGAAGAACTTTGTAGGTGCGGTGCGGATACGTTTATCAGGATCGGAACTTGCGGCGGAATGCAGACAGATGTGAAAAGCGGAGATATCGTTGTGTCAACAGGGGCGATCAGGATGGAAGGAACGAGCAGGGAGTATGCGCCGATCGAATTTCCGGCAGTGCCCGATCTGACAGTGACGAATGCGCTTGTGAAAGCTGCTAAATCAAAAGGATATCCGTTCCATACGGGAGTTGTACAGTGCAAAGATTCGTTTTACGGTCAGCATGAACCGGAGAGAAAGCCGGTAGGCTACGATCTGCTTCATAAGTGGGAGGCGTGGAAACAACTCGGCTGTCTTGCCTCGGAAATGGAATCGGCGGCTCTGTTTGTTGTGGCGAGCAGCCTCGGGGTGCGGGTCGGCTCGTGTTTTCTTGTGATCGCGAATCAGGAACGTGAGAAAGCAGGACTTGAGAACCCGGTAGTGCACGATACGGACATGGCGATCCGGGTGGCAGTGGACGCGGTCCGCAGATTGATTTCCGAAGAACGGAAAAAAGAGTAGAATGCATATAAAGAAAATGACAACGAGAAGAAAAGAGCGGGAGAAAAGAAAAACGGAAAAATGAATGGGGGAGATAAGCGGGAAAAATAAATGAAAGAAAATAAACGCGAGAAAAAGAAATGAGGGGAAAAAGCGGGAAAAATAAGTGAAAGAAAATAAATGCGGAAAATAAAGTCTAACTATTAAAAGTCAAGGTTAAAATGAAGATTTTTTGAGTAAATTGCAGAAATGCTTTTCAGATATATTTGAACCTTGAAAACTGCATGACAATAAGAGCATCTTTGCAGGTGCTCTAAAAGGAGATATGAAGTTAAATTTTATGCTGCTCTATGATAAAGCTGCCCTGACTTTTCTAGTTGGTAAATAACCCTGACCAGTTTCTTGGCAGCATGGGATATGGCAACATTATAGTGTTTGCCTTCGGAACGCTTCTTTGCAAGATAAGCAGAGAACTGATTATCCCAAATGCAGACAAATTTTGTCGCATTAAACAGCGCATAGCGGAGGTAACGGGAACCACGCTTTTCCATGTGAGAATAACAGCCGTCAAGCTGACCTGATTGGTAAGTAGAGGGAGAAAGTCCTGCATAGGCAAGTATCTTGTCAGGGGAACTAAAACGGTTGAAGTCGCCAATCTCAGCAATGATCATCGCACCCATTCGGTAATTGATACCGGGGATGGAAAGAATTGGAGAGCGGATTTCGTCCATAATGGATTTAATGGAGCATTCTATTTCATCAATCTCAGAAGTTAATTCCTGAATAAGCCGAATTGTGTGCTTTAGTTCAAGAGATTTTGCAGGCATATTTGAACCGATGGAATGTTTGGCGGCATTTCGGATTTCTATGGCTTTTTCCTTATTGTAGTGTCCCTTAGAAGCATTCGCCAGCAGATTTGTGAGGCGAGTCAGATGGCATGAAGCAATCTGAGCAGAAGAAGGAAACTCGGCTAAGAGTGCGTATATAGAAACCATGTGAAGACTAGGAACAAGTTTTTCCAGTTCAGGGAAAAGGATGTTAACAAGGCGTGAGATAGAAGTTTTCAGTTTTGCTCGTTCTTGTACTTTATCAAACCTGTATCTGGTTAATGACTTAAGCTCTTCGTTGTGATAAGATGTGTTTGAGTAGGACTGTAAGTTTACTCCAGAC
>OHQG01000504.1_pt1 | contig 20119 bp, 18 predicted proteins | sample 1577871 | NCBI WGS metagenome assembly OHQG01 (sample SAMEA3879604, study PRJEB24766) | human gut metagenome | biome: human-associated habitat; feature: feces | place: USA | collected 1985/1987
CCTCCTGGGTAACCTCGCCCGAAAGAGGGTCATATGATACGGGGCCGTTGGCGGGTATATATGGCTCGGAGCTGTCTTTGGTCAGTTCATCAAGCTCCGCGTCAGTGATCGTTACGCGCTCCCAGCTGGACCTGATCTCCGGCTCCTGATCATACTCGTGATTATTTTGACTATTACCCTCAATCGGCTGAGGCTACTCAACCAGCCCGTCTATGTGCGATACATCCTCCTGGGTAACCTCGCCCGAAAGAGGGTCATATGATACGGGGCCGTTGGCGGGCATATATGGCTCGGAGCTGTCTTTGGTTAGCTCATCAAGCTCCGCGTCAGTGATCGTTACGCGCTCCTCGCTGGGAGTTGCGTGTTGGGCAATGTAGTAAAACAATTCCGTCGCCGCGTCGCCGCCATATTCCAGCAACCTGTCCCAGTCCTCATCCGACACATCGTCAGGGAATTTGCCAGGTTCGCAGGAATAAAACTTTTGTATGGTAACGAGCACATCCCGCGGCACATCCGGGTTTCCAGCGTTCGCACCCTGGTCTAAAGCCTGGGGAGCTGAAAACGCCGCAACTAAAACAACCGCGATGGACAGGGATAGTATACGTTTAAGTAATTTAGTCATGGCACACCTCCTTAAATAATAGATAAATATATTGTATGCTCAAATGTATTTTTTGTCAATCGATTCAATATATTTTATGATTAATCCTGGTAGATTATCAGCTCCAATCGTGAACGCGTGGTATAAGCCATATATTCTTTCTCCTTAGCGTATTTCTTCTCAAACCATGATCTGCACACTACTTTATGTTGGCTAAATATAAAATCGGGTTGTTGCTTTCCTGATCCGCTTACAGGTGTTTTTATGCCAGCTTATCCGCCTCCGTTTTTTGATCCGCGCGCATAAGGCTTCTTTTGACACGATGCTAATATCACAGTTAAGAGCCGCGAGTCCGCTGTTCAAAATCAATGCTATGTCATTATACATAAACAACTATAACATATTATAACAGGGAATCATAGCGAAAATGGACCTCATAGAAGCCCATTTTTTGCGGTTTAATACGGCTAAGCTTGTACAGCTTAATTATTTATCCGATAAAAGCCCGCGCGTCCAGCTAATGACACGGTTGGCGGAATCGGTATAGCAGTTTGAAAGCGCTACTACGGCAACCTTCTTCCCGGGGTTTACACAGATGCCGCAGTTAAAGCAGCCGGTTCCGCCGTTATGGAATATCAGTCCAAGGGGTGGGAATAAAAACCAGAATAGGCCTATCTCCTGCCTGACGCCCACGTCCGTAACAAAGGCCCTGCTCTCATGGCAGCTTCTAATGAGAGGATTGCTCTCATCCATCTGTAAAAGGGCGTATTTCAACATATCGTCCAGCGATGAGACAAGATAGCCCGCGGCTATATAAACGTCGTCCTCATCCCAGCCCCAATGCTCCCCTGGCGAACCGTCCTCCCTGATTCCCTCCAGGTTTCTTGGCGGAGCCAGCGTATAGGTATCGTTAAGCTCCATCTCCTTTAATAAGTCTTCCATCAATCGGTTAAAGGGGCGTTCATAGGCTTTTGAGAGGACATAGCCTACCACTGTGGCGCCCAGATTGGAGTAGGTAACGGGATAATCCATATCGTCAAGTTCAATGCGGCCTATGGTTTCAATTAGCTTACGCTCATCTATATGCCTATAGGGATTGCCCAGCTTTATGCGGCCATGCTCGTCGTATTCGTCCTCGCTGTCGGATGGGTAGCCGGAGGTATGCGTAACAAGCCTTTTGACGGTGGGGTAATATTTTCCACCGTTGAGTTTCGGTATATACTTGGCTATGGAGTCCTCCATGCTTATCTTTCCTTCGTTGACCGCCTTTGCGGCCAGCATTCCGACAAAGGTTTTGGTTATAGAGCCGATTTCATAGTAGTACTTTTTATAGGGTTCCTGACCGTCCTTCCCAAAGAGATACTTTTCGCTGATACCATCCTTAATTATTCCGACTGAAAGCTTCATTCCAGGGTTTAAAGCAATATCCTGCTCAATTTCCCGTTTCATCTGGTCGTTAATTAGCATAATAAACCTCCGTAGTATGATTGTCGAATTACCTATACTATAGAAATATTATCGCTTTTCTGCTCCGTATTCAATGCATGTGCCAAACTATTATAATAAAATTTATCTTTGATGATTATATAGAAATATAAGAACAAGGGACTCCGGCCGATCACGGCAAGAACCCTTATGCGTTTTATATATTGATTTTTGCGCTTACTTATTTAAAATCCATATGGCGCAATTCAGATAACCGGCGAATGCAACCCACAGAAGGTAAGGTATTTGCAGCAGCGCCGCTGGCCGGTCGATCTTCCAGAATGAAATGATCATCAATATTATCAAAACCCAAAGGACGATCAGCCAGATAAAGGAGAAGCCAAGGGCTTGAAGATTAAAGAACAGCAGGCTCCAAAGGAAATTTACAGCCAGCTGAACGCCAAATATGATAAGCGCCTGCTTCCATCCAGGTTTATCGCTCAGGTAAATGCGCGCCGCGCCTATTCCCATAAGAAGGAAGAGCACGCCCCAAACTATTGGGAATACGACGCCCGGCGGAGTAAGCGGAGGCTTTGTCAGAGCATCGTAGGCTTCCATGCTGTTGTGTGTAAGTATTCCTGCAAGGGCGCCTACCGCTTCAGTAAATAATACAAATGCTATGTATGGCTGCCACCTAAATTTTTTCAATATAATCACCCCTTTCAAGTATATTCCACATAGAAAAAATTATACGGCGGAGGTTTTATTTTAGCCAAAATCCATTGAAAGTTAATTATTGCAGTTTTAAACCGCGGATGAGTTTATAAACGGGTCACGGTTGGCCTTGTCAATAACATTGCACTATTTGATAATAGGTAATATATCGACTGGAGGTGTAAAGCATTATAATAATTTGTACTGTGCAATACCAAGTTCGATAAATGCACGCTTTTAATAGATCAAAATTAGAGTATTGCCGCCTTGCTGATTGCCATTAGCTAATGAACAATAGCATGCCTTTTATCCATTTATCCGTATGAGGCTTAACAACGGCCAAAAACTGACAAGCCAAATTTCGACCATTATCGATATTGACTTAATTCAGCCTGTCAGATAAAATTCTAGAATAGGACAAATATCATTATATATGTAATTTTAAACTAACGATTAAAGCCAATTCAGCACTTTTAATAAATAAACCGGCAATAAAGGGCGGCCGGAGAATATTACTATAACGAACCGCAAATAGGAAAGGAGACCAACGATGAAACATATTAAATCGCTGCTTTGCGCCATACTTGCGGCTGTGTTTATTCTTGCTCCGGCGGCGCTTGCGGCTGGGACCGAGCATGGCGGGCTCGCGCCTGGTGCATGCAGCCATCAATTAGAATATCAAAGAACGCTTACCTTTTATGATAAAATAACAGATTCAACACATCGCAGGGAAGTGCGCGATTACTACATATGTATAAGATGTGGTAACATTATAGTCAATAGCGCATTCAGGACGGAAACTCATAACTCATTGATGCGAAGTGCGGTATGCGGCGGTACAATTCACACCTACGTTTACAGATGCGATTGCGGCAAGTACATAAAAACATTAACCGTACCATGCCCGCGCCCGGGCAACTGCCCAGGTTTGCCTTTATCCATGATATTACTGCCCAAATAACATAGTAAGCGAATGAGCACGCTATTTCCGGCCGCCCTTTATACCTATTGAAAGGAGAGTAACCATGACGTTTATAAAGCAGCTTCTCAGATCGCCCGTAAGGGCCGCGGCGTTTATGCTTTTGCTGGCCCTGTCTGGCGCGATGCTATACATTGGGTTTAACGCGTATATTGATGTAAATAAACAGGTAGCGGCGCTGAATGAAAACTATACAACGATTGCGGTTCCGGATTATCGCATTTCTGAAATAATTGATAGTCCTGACATCTATGATCCTATTGAGCTCATGCAAGTTGAGATTAAGCACAGGCAGCGTTTACGAAGCGCATGTGAGACGGCGTTAAATTCAAATTATGTTATGCGCACCGACCAGAGAGACATATTTTCCGCATATATACCGGGGAGCAGCGCTATGATATCAGGCAGCGGTGATTGGAGGGATTATGAAGCTATATTTGACCAACCCTATAATCTTGCTGTATTTGTTATTACCTGTAATGATATAGAGGTTCATGAAGGCAACTCATATACTGTTTTTTCAAAAGATGGAGAGATAGAGGAAACCTATTCAGCTAAATCATATTCCATTACCGCGGACGTAAATGAGTGCGTATTAATACACGAGGATTATCCCCTGCCGGAAAGTTTGGTTTTAGATGGCGATATAATGGATGAGGATGGAAACATCCCATTTGAGAAAGGAAAGCGTTACTTGGTTTGGGGCGAATACACGGGACAGCCTATTGAGCAGACTGGACCGGATGAATGGAACATAAACAAGGGCGTTTTGCCGAGGCTCCAGGTAGGCCATCATACCTTGTACAGCAATGCTCCGGTTGAGGTTGAACACAATCAAAACGGAGATATATATCGAATAAAGAAAATGATTGACGGTTACCCCATCTGTGCCGAAGTACCGCAAGGTATGACTGCCAGCGGGTTTATTAACTCTAATGATGGCATTTGGAGGGAAAGCATTATAAAGCTATGCGATATAACCATGCAGTCAGTTCCGGTAATAACCACTAATCTACTTGAAAGTCTCCTGATGTTTAATAAGAATGAGGCGTACATTGACGAAGGCAGATCGTTTTGTCCTGAAGAGTACAGCTCAGGAGACAGGGTGTGTTTAATAAACTCTGAATATGCACGGAGAAACGGGCTTAAAGTAGGGGAGCGTCTGCTGCTTTCATTCTATAACCCTGGATATGGTACAACAAGCCGTCCTACAATAAAAGGTAATAGCGATATAGGCATTATATCTATGTCTCCTTACACATCTGATGCGGAGATGGGCGGGCAGGTTGAATATACTATCATTGGAACATATAACTCTCCGGGGTTTATATATAGCAGCCATGCAATTTCACCAAATACAATATTTATACCATCAGCTTCCGCAAGCATTCCTAAACCGCCTGTTGAGCTTGACCAGGGCGCTAAGGACATGGAGCCGCTATGGGATCTGGACGTACTGTACTCAATCGTGCTGAAAAACGGGACGGCGGAGGCGTTTGAAGCGGAGCTGGAGGCACAGGGCTACGGCGGATGCTTCCTATACTATGATCAGGGCTACGCCGAGGCGTCGGAGGGGATAGACGCGATGGTTCTAAACGCCGGAAGGCTGATGCTGTTCAGCGCCGTATTGTTCCTGACGGCTGGGGTGCTGTTCGCGTACCTGTATATGAGGTGGGCAAGGCGGTCGGCCGGAATAATGCGCCTGATCGGGGCAAGGCCTGGGCAGGTATTCACGGGCATGAGCGTATGCGCGCTGCTGGCGGCGGGGGTATCGCTTGCCCTGGGGTGCGTAATAAGCTATTTCCTGTATGATGGGATATGTGAGGCCGTGTTTGGAGCTGACGGCGGCGAGATGGCGTTTTCAGTACCATGGGCACTTATTGGGGCGGCGGCAGGGCTTGCGTTCATAACGGCGGCGTGCATGTGCTTCTTTGCGGGGGTTATACGGCGCGGCGCTATGAGACTTAACAGCGAACATAAAGGCTGATAGCTAAGTTTTGACAATTATCGACATTGACTTAATTCAGTCTGCAATATAAAATCAGAGGGCAGAACAAATTTATTACATATATCCGCAATTTTAAACCAGCGATTAAAGTTAATTCGAAGCTAATAAGCAATAAACCGGCAATAAAGGGCGGCCGGAGAATATACTGTAACGACCTTCAAATAAAGAAAGAGGACTAACGATGAAACATATTAAATCGCTGATTTGCGCCATACTTGCGGCTGTGTTTATTCTTGCTCCGGCGGCGCTTGCGGCGGAATCAGCGCATGACGCGGTGAATCCGGCCGCGTGCAGCCACAGCTGGGGTCCGACGAGTACTGGTACAGATTATGAGGATGTAAACAGTTCGAAGCATATGAGAAGGAGCTACAGGCAGAGGATTTGCACTAAATGCAGATTAGTGTCAAGAGAAATAACTGGTACCGTACTTGAAGTACATACACGCGTAATGACAAGCGCGATTTGCGGCGGCACAACGCATTATTATAGATACAGGTGCGACAAATGCCGAAGGTCCATGGGCGAAACCACCGTACCATGTCCGCGCCCGGGCAACTGCCCAGGTCTGCCTTTATCCATGATATTACTGCCCAAATAACATAGTAAGCGAATGAGCACGCTATTTCCGGCCGCCCTTTATACCTATTGAAAGGAGAGTAACCATGACGTTTATAAAGCAGCTTCTCAGATCGCCCGTAAGGGCCGCGGCGTTTATGCTTTTGCTGGCCCTGTCTGGCGCGATGCTATACATTGGGTTTAACGCGTATATTGATGTAAATAAACAGGTAGCGGCGCTGAATGAAAACTATACAACGATTGCAATTCCGGATTACCGTGTTCCGGAATCATCGATAGCGGAGATTTCTCCAAAAGCGGCCTGGGGCGATAGAGAATGGCTCAAATACGCTAGTTTAGAAAATGACCGTAAAATTCTTATTGAGAGCGCAAAAGAGGCGGCGGCGACGTCAAAGAAAGTAGAACAGATTGACAGCAGGGGGATATTTTCAGCCTATACAGAAGGAGGCGTACCGCTGACATCAGGCAGTCTTGAATGGTGGAATTATAAATATGAATTTGATCGTCCATATGATCTAAGCGTATTGGCTATAACATGCAATGATATTGAGAAATCTGAAACCGAGCTGGGATCTTTTTTATATGATCCGGACGGAACTAGCGTTGAAGACAAATTTACAGTAGTTCAATATGAAGTCACAGCAGAGCTAGACGAGTGCACGCTAATGCACGAGGACTACGCGCCTCCCGAAAAGTTAATATTAAGAGGAAACATAATGGATTCAAACGGCAATATACCATTTGAGCGAGGTAAGCGTTACCTGGTTTGGGGTACATTCCAAGCACAAACAATAGAGCAAACCGGACCTGACAAGTACGATATCAATGAAGAGAGCACGGCTGTACTTGATCTTGGAAAGCATCCAATATATGAGGACTCAGCCGAAATATATGATGAAGAGTATATAAAGGACGGCGTCCTATACCGTGTCAGGAAGATGATAGAAACCTATCCCATATGCGCCGAGCTTCCCGAAGGAATGGACGCGGCTGGGTTTTTATCCTCGGAGGAAGGAAGGGTGTGGCGCGAGGGGATAATGCAGGCCGGCGCAAGGACCCTTCAGTCCGTGCCGGTGATCAGCACTGATAAGCTGGAGAGCATGCTGCTATTCAATAACCGTGAGGCATATATAACCCAGGGCAGGGCATTTGATAAAAACGAATATAAAAACGGTGAAAAGGTATGCATTATAAACGCCGACTATGCAAAGAAAAATGGCCTGCAGGTGGGAGACTCTTTAGAGCTGTCATTCTATAACACGGGATATGAAAGACAGGAATATGTCTTTGGAAGTAATGATCCCAATAATTACACCACCTTAATTGCCGGCCGCCCATATATCCCGGGCGCTGAGCTTAGCGAAGCGGAGGAATACACCGTAGTGGGCATATACCGGTCGCCGGGGTTTACGTTTAGCAGCTACTCCTTTTCGCCGAACACGGTATTCATCCCCGCCGCATCGGTGAAGCCGCCTATAGCGCCGGAAGGCTATGAAACGGATAACATGGACGTACTGTACTCAATCGTGCTGAAAAACGGGACGGCGGAGGCGTTTGAAGCGGAGCTGGAGGCACAGGGCTACGGCGGATGCTTCCTATACTATGATCAGGGCTACGCCGAGGCGTCGGAGGGGATAGACGCGATGGTTCTAAACGCCGGAAGGCTGATGCTGTTCAGCGCCGTATTGTTCCTGACGGCTGGGGTGCTGTTCGCGTACCTGTATATGAGGTGGGCAAGGCGGTCGGCCGGAATAATGCGCCTGATCGGGGCAAGGCCTGGGCAGGTATTCACGGGCATGAGCGTATGCGCGCTGCTGGCGGCGGGGGTATCGCTTGCTGTGGGGTGCATAATAAGCTATTTCCTGTATGATGGGATATGTGAGGCGGTGTTTGGCGCCGGCGGCGGCGAGATGTCGTTTTCAGTACCATGGGCGCTTATTGGGGCGGCGGCAGGGCTTGCGTTCATAACGGCGGCTTGCATGTGCTTTTTTGCAAAAACGGCGTTAGGCAATCCTATTAGGACGAAGGAAAAGTGAGGTGTTAATATGCTCAAGCCAACCCTGAAATGCATGCTTAGACGATGGCTGTCCTGCGTTCTGCTGGTTTTGCTGGTATGCGTGGGAGCGTTTGGAATGACCCTGCTGGCTGGAGTGCTTGACGCGCAGAAGGCGGCGCTGGATAAGGTCTATGATGAAAGTTCAATCCGATGCGTAATTTCCAACCTTAGCGGAACGAAAACCGACAGGCTCGAAATAAATACGATGTATATCGATCTATGCACCACCTCTTATAGGTATGACTTTTGCAGCTGGATTGAGCGCGTAAACCTTAAAAGAACGCTCAAATGCGATGAGGAAATCCAGCTGACGGGTATAAGCTATCCCGAGGCGGCCGTGGAACTGCTTCCCGAGAACGGGGCGGCGCTGAGTTTTTTTGATGGATACAGCGAGGCCATTTTTCAAACGGATCAGGCGGTGTGCCTTGTGCCGGCGGCTAAGCTTTCCGAGCTTACGGTAAACGGGGACGGCAGCAGGCAAATTTCCGTCACTTCGGAAGGGAAGACCGCGACTATGACCGTAGCGGGAGCATACTATGGGGGAATTTCATCAGCGGTCTACTGCCCCTTTAATTACCTGTCGAAATTTCTTGCGAAGAACGAAGATATTTATACGGACAGTCTGTCGTTTTATGTTAAGGATAACCGGACTTTGGAAGAATTCAAAGAGGAGGCTGAAAAATACTTTTCCGAACCTAGTATTACGGCTGAGGATAAGCCCATGTACTATGCTATAACGGTATACGATGAACTGTTTAATAAGACGGTTGCGGGAATAGAAGAAAATATAGCGGTTCTTGGACTGCTATTGCCGATTTTATATATAATTGCGGCGGGCACAGGCTTGCTTGCAAGCTTCCTGTATATACGGGGCAGGGTCCGTGAATTTGCGGTTATGCGTTCGCTTGGGTTAAGCCGTATAGGCGTCACCGGTCTAGTTTCCTTTGAACAGATCATTATAGCCGCTGTTGGCACGGCGTTGGGCGTTTCCGCCTGTTTTGCTTTCTTCAGCGGTGTGGCAATAAAAAACGCTGTTAACGGCTTATTGTTTACACTATGCTATCTTGTCGGGGCGCTTGTCGCAGTACTATGGATAACTAACGTAAATGTGCTGCGCCTTCTGAAATCGGACGAATAGGTATGGAATAAGGATCTGAATAATTATAATGCCTGTTGAGCGCTGAGTTTGCTGCCGCCGTAAGCTTAGAACTGACCCATGACGCGGATAAAAAGGTAGCCGGCTATTTAGAAGGGCATGAAAAGCCGCCTTGGCTTTCCGCGCGCTCTCATAAACGATCCGGACGTGTTGTTCCTTGACGGGCCGACCAGCGGGCTTGACCCGGCAAACGCCCGCCTGACGAAGAACATGATCTTGGAGAAAAAGACAAAGGGCAAGGCAATCATCCTCGCTACGCACAATATGTTCTAAGCGCAGGAGCTTTGCGACAGGGTGGCCTTCATCGTTTCAGGGCGGATCGCGGCGCTGGATACGCCTCACGCTCTGGTGATGGGCCGGGGCGTGGGGGCGCTCACCTACTCCTTTTTAGAAAACGGGTGGAAAAAACCGGCGAATGCCTTCTGTCAAAGACCGGTGAGGACAAGCGGCTTCAAGCCCTGATTAAGGCCGGCTGCTCACGGTTAACTCCGCCGAACCGAATATGAACGCCTCTAGGACCTATAAACTCCTCATACTCACGGCGGTTTTTGTCTTCTTCGGCCTTATGAGTCCGTTGGCGGCCAAGTATATGCCCCAGATGCTTGCCAGCGGGAATGCAAATTGAGCTCACGGAGTCCGACGCTGTGGACCCTTGGACGCAGTTTTTAAGAACATGTCTCAAATCGGGTTGGTCGTTTTGCTCCTTACCTTTAGCGGCATGCTGCCTTGCAAATACGCAAAAGGTATGCTGACAAATCTGCTGGCTAAGGGTTTATCCCGCAAAACCGTTGCCTTATCCAAGTTCAAAGCTGCGGCGGCACTCTGGACGGCCTGCTATCCGCTTGCCTTTATCGTCGCGTTAGGTTATACTATTTATTTCTAGGGGCCGAGCCCAATATATCCGGGCTGCTGTCCGCGGTATTTTGCCTCTGGCTGTTTGGAATGATGTTTTTATCCATCAAAATCGGGCGGGGCCCTGTTCAACTCCCTGTACGGTTCGCTGCCGTTTACCGGCGGTGTTCTATTAGTGCTTTTGCAGGTGGGCATGATTCCCGCGGCTCAAGGGTACAGCCCATTAAATCCCGCAACAGGCAATGTGTTAATTGCTGGTGGGCGGACCGCGATATCGGAATATGGGATCCCCGTTTTGTTGGGCATTCTTTTATCGGGAAGCTTTCTTACCCTTGGAATTTTTGTGTTTAAGAAAAAGGCCGTTTGAGGAAACACGATTAAAGATATGGAGGATAACGCGATGCGATTTAACGAGGCAACAGTACGTATTTTAGTTCGAAAAAATTATGGCGCCTGTTTTGATTTCTACACAGAAAAAATGGGTTTGGTGGCGGTTTGGGGAGATCGGAATGGCCCTTACACTTCCTTTGCCGCGAAAGAAGGAGAACCTCCGTGCTTTGCCATCTTCTCCGGTGCCAACATGACGATGTTTAAGGGTTATGAACAACCCAATGAAAGCGCGCAGTCCGACGCCGCTGTGGTGGTGATCCCCTCAGACGACTTAAATATGGACTACAAACGACTCAAAGACGCCGGCGTGCAGTTTCTGGGGGAACCGCAGTTAATCGAGGACTGGGGTATGCGTTGCACCTATTTTAGAGATCCGGAAGGCAATCTGTTTGAGCTGAATGACGCCGACAGCGTTTGATTGATTTGTACCTGCAGACTACTGTCATCTTAATTTGAAGAGGGTAGTGCTCCGCCCTGGAGTGGAATTTAAAGGACAGGGGGAGGTGTAAAGATGGCTTCGCGACAATCGGATTTCTATCGCTGCGCCGGTGAGAAAATAAAAAAGCTTACATCGTCAGAACAAAAGGGTGACATGGGGAAAGAGGATAGTGCCAATAGACATTCGCTTGGGAACACAAGAAGACCTTGATTAGCTGGAGCGGCTATATGACAGCCTGAATGACCACCTAACCAATTATCCTGGGCGGATCAGGGGCGTTTATCCGATAAGGGAAACTGCCGGAAGCGGCGTTTTGGAAGGCTGTCTATATGTTGCGCTTAACAAGGGCGTCATCGCAGGATCTGTCATTCTGCGGCACAAACCAGAGCCAGCCTACCAAAAAGCTAAGTGACAGGCTGACCTGCGGGATGAGGATATTCTGGTGATATACACATTGACGGTGCACCCGGACTATCTTTCGATGGGGATCGGCGCGGACTGATTGATTTTGCCGTCCAGAATGCCTGTTGTTCCAACGTAAAAGCCCTGCGCCTGGACGTCTATGAGAATAATCTGCCCTGCTATACGGCTCTATGAAAAATGCGGATTTCAATACATTGATACGGTTGACCTTGGTTTAAGTGAGTACGGACTGGATTGGTTCAGGCTGTATGAAAGACGTTTATAGGCATGATACGGATCGGGGTTTGAGCGGCTCTGCCGAGTATAAAAGACTGCTTGCAGCCGAAGATAATTTGAAAATGCGCCAACAATCATCCGTGGAGGTGACGGGCTATTGGGGTGAAAGACCCTGATTGTAATAATATTGGCCCTGCTCAATATGCTGGCGCAGCAAAGCGGATTTAGAGCGGCTGCTTCTTGTTTATACGGATTCTTTGACAGGTCACGGCCATATAAAGCCAAGGCAGAGAAAATGTGTGACGCGATAGTCAGCAGAGCGTGGCCGGCAGGCCGTGGAGAATAACGATTCCAGCCCGTATATACAAGCTCTTTTCGCGCTCCCGCAATATTTTTTTAAGCAACGCCGCTTAGATTCTTTTGACCCTTCCTATCAGATACCTCGTAACCGCGTGAGCTCGTCGCGCTGTTAACAGCTCTTGATGAGGGCAGCCGACGGCATACTAAAGCCATTTCCGGGACGCTATGGTAAAGATGAAAAGGAACTGGCTGTCGGTTTATAGTAAGGCCCGTCATTCAAATAAATATCGGGCCTTTTCCTGTGCGGGCATTTCATTGAAGTCATATGCTCACTTGGACCTTAGGTCACGTGAGGCTCCGGCCAATGAAATGGCTCGGATCGCAAACTATGAAAGCGAGGGGGTTAGACACCAGTTTGGCGAAGCGATTGCAGAGCCCGTGAAACGCGGCTGGTCGTCCCATTGCGTCGGATGGATATTCCATTGATAGCAAAACTGATGGGGTGCTGTACTCGGTATTGGGTGCATAACCGGCGATGGGCATGAAAAGAGCACCCGCCAAATGGACGTTTTCGGCGGAGAATGATATTCAGAATACGAACCCCCGTTACATCTCTGTTAACGGGATAGTAGGCATTATCCGTTACAGATGATACCTACCCGCGAGGCATTGTTCGTTGCGGGACTCTTTATGACCATTCTGTTTATAACATGTATTGTTTCCTCCTCTGGATACGAGATTGGTGGTATTATCGAAAAACTAAAAGCGTTGCAAATTATTATTAACTGCTGTAAGCTGAAGTTGAATGAAGGGATGTTACATGAAAAAATTATCTGCTTTACTGTTATGTTTTGGTATGCTCGTTTCTTTTGCAGCATGCACAAAGAACTCAATAACTTCAAAAATCGAAATACCGGATGCAACGCCAATGGTATTGGATAAAACCTACACACTGAAGGACTTGACATATAGAATCTCTTCATCCTTGGAAAGAAACGCCGATGATTCGGGTAATAGTTCATACGGAACGGAAGAAGGTTATATAGTTATAAGTATCATGGAATACAGTGATGATGTTACCCTTGACATAGCTGATAAAGAGAAAGCTAAGGAAATGCTTCAGGATTTTATTGATTTTTATGAACCTGTAATCAAAACTATTGATTTTGATATAATGGTTTCTAATAGGCCGGCAGTATTGTTTACAGGTGTCTATGATGATAAGGAAAGTATTAATTTGTATATAGCTGATGAATCGAGATTATACCTTTTGTATGTACGGGAGCCTTCAACCAGCGACGGGACTTTAAGGGCAACATTTTTAGACATTATAGACAGTGTTAAGATAAAATAGCGTTATGTAAGCATGTAAATCAGCCTGATTAAAAGGCTGATTTTTTGTATTTGAAACAGGAAAGAGTATAGCTAGTAATTGAGGCCCAATACGGCATTAATTCTAGTTCAATATTTATGTTCAATACGAAAAAGCCTAAGTATGAGTATAGGCCCCATACCGAATGGGCTCCATGCTAACGCTAAATTCTATTACATCAGGAATAATGGATATAGCTGCAAAAAACAAGCTTGCATTATCTTAAGTTACTTGGGCGGCCATATGATTTTTTGTATATATTCCACTTGCCAGTACAAGGAACGCCTTGGGCCTGCAGGTACTGTGACACAAAATTTGTATTGTCATCCTTCATATCAGGATGAGTTGCATAGGCTTTGTTAAGTATGTTTTTCTGCATAACCTTCTTTTTTGGTATTGCCGAGATTGCGCTTCCTAGAGGTATTATTACAGCTGGCTTCATGGATGAGATAAATAATATATTAGTTTTCAAGGTGCGAAAGGCTACACTTAACAGACCATCCAAGGCCGTATGTTTTGGATGGTTCGTTATTTATATTAAAGGGTTAGGTAGACAAAACTAAGGCAAAGGACAATAGACGCTTGTAACGATGGTGTCTGCAATGCGACATGATATATTTTCTTTCTCTAGCTTTGGAATGTTTATTCTAAATCATTTTATCAAAGCCGAACAAACGTGTCAATACTACTCGCAGATTTATCGATTATAGCTACATATCCTAAAAATCGACAAACAGCAGCGTTGCCAAATAGTGTAATACATACTATTTTCTTAATAAAACTATTGAATACATTCACATTTATGTTACAATTTATATGACAATTCTGGAGAGGGGAAAATAATAAGTGAAACGCAAATTGTGTGCTCTTTTGCTCATTGTCTGCCTTTTGACGGGCTGCTCGGCTACGGTCAGCAATCCAAATACCGCTCCAACGCTCGGCCCAACAGTTGATGTGAAACTAACCCCCGCTCCGAGTGCTGAAGCAGAGGATCCAACCGATAGTCCAAGCATAAGGCCCGCTTCTACACCGCGCATAAGTCCGTCAACAGAGACGTCATCAAGCGCCCATACGGAAAAACCCAGGCCCACGGCTAAGCCCACCGGCAGAGCAACACCTAAGCCGACAGCCACAGCCAAACCTACGCCCCGAACATATAATTCGGACGATACACTGGCCGACATGGATTCAAGGGACTATGAGGGCAAGTATGTAGGGAGCGCTGAATCGGATAAATATCATTATTCTAAGTGCAGACATGCACAGAGGATTCTTATACGAAACGCTATATGGTGGAATTCGGCAAGCGCAGCCCAATCGTCTGGTTATTCTCCCTGTGGGACATGTAATCCGCGATGAATGATTATAGAATGCTTTAAAATTTAATAGCGCGAATCTATAGTTATCCTGGTTTTATAGTTGCATTCGCACCCGAAAAGACGTAAATTGAGATATATACTCAGTTGAAACGGCGTTAGCAAACTGATATAATTACATTAAATGCATAGTAATTGATTGTGAAGATGTTTTTTGCATCAATTTACGTGTTTTTGCTGTCGCACCCCGTGTGGGGTGCGTGGATTGAAATACCAACCTCCGGTTGGGTACGGGGAGATGCGTGGTCGTCGCACCCCGTGTGGGGTGCGTGGATTGAAATTGGGCGGCGGCGGGCAGGGTTTTGCCGTCCCTTAGTCGCACCCCGTGTGGGGTGCGTGGATTGAAATACAAAGGGCGTCGGATGTAGAGTTGCGGTATAACCGTCGCACCCCGTGTGGGGTGCGTGGATTGAAATATTATTACTCTGGCTCGGATACCAACTGCCAAGGGTCGCACCCCGTGTGGGGTGCGTGGATTGAAATTTAAGCAATCCACGCCAACCCACACCGCTTGACAAGTCGCACCCCGTGTGGGGTGCGTGGATTGAAATTTGTTATTTTTTGTCCCATGTAACGGGGGATAGGTGTCGCACCCCGTGTGGGGTGCGTGGATTGAAATCTTGAGGATAAACACTCAAAAGACTCCGAGAGTGGTGTCGCACCCCGTGTGGGGTGCGTGGATTGAAATATTACGACACTCATGACGACAGAGTATTTTATAACGTCGCACCCCGTGTGGGGTGCGTGGATTGAAATTTACCGCCGACTACACCCTCTCCATGTGAAAGACGTCGCACCCCGTGTGGGGTGCGTGGATTGAAATATGCGGCAGGAAATTACCGCCTGTCTTGAAAACGCGTCGCACCCCGTGTGGGGTGCGTGGATTGAAATCGTATTGTGGGTTACAATCTCTTTTGCATTACGAGTCGCACCCCGTGTGGGGTGCGTGGATTGAAATTGCTTCCTTAATCAGAGCTTCGATGTCGGTTTCTGGTCGCACCCCGTGTGGGGTGCGTGGATTGAAATGATACCCAAAGTTGTAATAAGTGTCTGACATAGCGCGTCGCACCCCGTGTGGGGTGCGTGGATTGAAATTTGCCTGCTGCCGTCCCCGTTTACCGTAAGCTCGGTCGCACCCCGTGTGGGGTGCGTGGATTGAAATGATCAGGAGGGAGTATGAGATACAGGCTGACAAGTCGCACCCCGTGTGGGGTGCGTGGATTGAAATTTGCGCGGTCGATAGACAGTTACACCGGTCAAAGCCGTCGCACCCCGTGTGGGGTGCGTGGATTGAAATGAGCCCCGTGAACCGCAGGGTGGGGGGGATCCTAGTCGCACCCCGTGTGGGGTGCGTGGATTGAAATACATTTGTCAAACTTGCGGATGCATGGGAAGCTAGTCGCACCCCGTGTGGGGTGCGTGGATTGAAATTTTGTTTATCAACCGGAAGGCCAAGCGCCTTACCAGGTCGCACCCCGTGTGGGGTGCGTGGATTGAAATCAGCGGATCGCATCGTTGAAAAAAGCCAGATAGAGGTCGCACCCCGTGTGGGGTGCGTGGATTGAAATGAATATTTATCACGCGCGCCCATGAGGTCTTTATCGCGTCGCACCCCGTGTGGGGTGCGTGGATTGAAATTGCATATCATTGGCCGTGGTATGGTGTCATCCGCGCGTCGCACCCCGTGTGGGGTGCGTGGATTGAAATTGCCCCCTCTTTGGGGGCATATGCAAATACCTGATGTCGCACCCCGTGTGGGGTGCGTGGATTGAAATACTTGTATCTGTCCAGACAGGGAAAACTAAATCGCCGTCGCACCCCGTGTGGGGTGCGTGGATTGAAATCGCGGTTATACTCGGCGCGTGTCCAGCCGTTACGGCGTCGCACCCCGTGTGGGGTGCGTGGATTGAAATCTTTTCGACTTTTGAATTGTTTATTGACAACCCAGTCGCACCCCGTGTGGGGTGCGTGGATTGAAATAATAAGTACCACTAAAGCAAAGAGAATCAAGCTAGTCGCACCCCGTGTGGGGTGCGTGGATTGAAATCCTATCCGCGTACGCCATGTACACCATATACAGCGCACGTCGCACCCCGTGTGGGGTGCGTGGATTGAAATGCAGTAATAGCAGAAAGCCTCCTATCTTTAAAGGCGTCGCACCCCGTGTGGGGTGCGTGGATTGAAATTTGTAGTCTGATGATCCTGATGTAACGGTTGCGTGTCGCACCCCGTGTGGGGTGCGTGGATTGAAATCGGACACGATCCGGCCCGAAGCAGTGAAACAGCAGTCGCACCCCGTGTGGGGTGCGTGGATTGAAATGCGTAGCCCCAGTTGGAGGTGCCGTCATTGAGGGTCGCACCCCGTGTGGGGTGCGTGGATTGAAATGCGCCATTCAATATATTTTAACGCTGTTTTATGTTGTCGCACCCCGTGTGGGGTGCGTGGATTGAAATTAATACTACATGATAATTAGCTTGTCAATGCCAAAGTCGCACCCCGTGTGGGGTGCGTGGATTGAAATTTTGCATCCTTAAGGTAAAAACCTTTTTATCGGTGTCGCACCCCGTGTGGGGTGCGTGGATTGAAATTTGTAGCGCTGTACTTTTAAGTGCGCTATACTCAGTCGCACCCCGTGTGGGGTGCGTGGATTGAAATTTTGTTTCTTCCGGACAACAATGTCGATATATAACGGTCGCACCCCGTGTGGGGTGCGTGGATTGAAATGCACTGTACCTACCACAGCGCCCTCGGGTAAGAACCGTCGCACCCCGTGTGGGGTGCGTGGATTGAAATTCGAGGATACTCAGTCCCTCGTTGGCGATATAAAGTCGCACCCCGTGTGGGGTGCGTGGATTGAAATGCCTATGTTAACGGCCGATGGTTTTACCGCTCCGCCGTCGCACCCCGTGTGGGGTGCGTGGATTGAAATCTTGTGGCCTGTCTCCCCAATTTTAATGGTGTGACAGTCGCACCCCGTGTGGGGTGCGTGGATTGAAATACCTATATATCCATAGGCTTTTTGCATTTCCTTGTCGCACCCCGTGTGGGGTGCGTGGATTGAAATCGCCGCACCACGCCGTAAGCGCGATCAGCGCCACGTCGCACCCCGTGTGGGGTGCGTGGATTGAAATTATTTGGTACCATCCAGGACGGTGGATGGTACCCGTCGCACCCCGTGTGGGGTGCGTGGATTGAAATTATTGCGGAGGCCCTTGGATCGTCCACGGCCCAGTCGCACCCCGTGTGGGGTGCGTGGATTGAAATGCGAGCTGAAGCAAAAAGAAGGCGAATGCCTGAGTCGCACCCCGTGTGGGGTGCGTGGATTGAAATTCCCGTCCACTGAGATTAACGGTGAGAAAGAACTCGTCGCACCCCGTGTGGGGTGCGTGGATTGAAATTCCATGTTATCTTATATTGATCGCATATGCCTGTCTCGTCGCACCCCGTGTGGGGTGCGTGGATTGAAATTGGGAAGTTGTCCATCAGGTCAGAGGCTACATTTTCGTCGCACCCCGTGTGGGGTGCGTGGATTGAAATCGGCTCGTGCATTAGAGTTCTAGGCTATTTTGAAGTCGCACCCCGTGTGGGGTGCGTGGATTGAAATTCAAAAGGAGATAGCTGAAATTTGGTTGCAACAGAGTCGCACCCCGTGTGGGGTGCGTGGATTGAAATTTTATAAGTATGCCGGAGCCAACCGTATCACAGAGTCGCACCCCGTGTGGGGTGCGTGGATTGAAATTAATATAGTCTCCTGATAAACATATCTATCCTCCGTCGCACCCCGTGTGGGGTGCGTGGATTGAAATGTTAAAAAGATTGTGGCCGATTGGAATATCGGAGTCGCACCCCGTGTGGGGTGCGTGGATTGAAATCTGTTGTGATAATAGCCTCCGACGCTCTGCCGGACGTCGCACCCCGTGTGGGGTGCGTGGATTGAAATTATCTTGGCTGCGCCTGGTACTTGCGGCCATTGTGGTCGCACCCCGTGTGGGGTGCGTGGATTGAAATATATTAAGCCTCTTTCACCAAATCATCTATACATGTCGCACCCCGTGTGGGGTGCGTGGATTGAAATAGGAGATGAGAGCGAGCCGAATGGCTGGCAAATCCCGTCGCACCCCGTGTGGGGTGCGTGGATTGAAATTCTGTTACCGCCTTGAAGGCGCAGGGATTAGGCGGTCGCACCCCGTGTGGGGTGCGTGGATTGAAATATGCTGCCCGAGGTCACAGAGCAATATAGCGTTGGTCGCACCCCGTGTGGGGTGCGTGGATTGAAATGTTAACGCTGAAGGCAGAACATACAAGTTTTACCGGTCGCACCCCATGTGGGTGCGTGGATTGAAATTGGTCGCAACGGGATTGCGACCAGGAGAACTTATGTCGCACCCCATGTGGGTGCGTGGATTGAAATGTGACAGTTGTGACAGATTGTGACAGTCACAAAGCGTCGCACCCCATGTGGGTGCGTGGATTGAAATATATTTGGCAAGGCTGGATTTTGCGGCCTCCTGTCTGTCGCACCCCATGTGGGTGCGTGGATTGAAATTCAAGGATACTCAATCCCTCGTTAGCTATGTAAGTCGCACCCCATGTGGGTGCGTGGATTGAAATTGCCTGCGCTGGCGATTTAGCGGAGCGGTAAAACCGTCGCACCCCATGTGGGTGCGTGGATTGAAATGGCGCTTATCATTAAACTTGCGTCGGCCATTAGGTGTCGCACCCCATGTGGGTGCGTGGATTGAAATTCGGTGCGATCACTAAGACCTTATTAACGCTAAAGCGTCGCACCCCATGTGGGTGCGTGGATTGAAATCCGCCAAAAACACCTTATCCCCCGTGTTGGCCTCGTCGCACCCCATGTGGGTGCGTGGATTGAAATTGACAGGCGCGTAGATATCAACTACGCGCCCGCTGTCGCACCCCATGTGGGTGCGTGGATTGAAATCCATCGCATCAGCTTTGCGCATATCACTTAAATTGTCGCACCCCATGTGGGTGCGTGGATTGAAATTGGCAAAATATGCACCAGAGGGGCGAAAAACGCCCCGTCGCACCCCATGTGGGTGCGTGGATTGAAATTCAAAGCATTAGAGTGGCTGTCCACGATGAAAGGGGTCGCACCCCATGTGGGTGCGTGGATTGAAATGTCGAGTGACGCGGGGTAGCCGCAATACAGTGCGTGTCGCACCCCATGTGGGTGCGTGGATTGAAATCCATCGCATCAGCTTTGCGCAT
>OHQG01000511.1_pt1 | contig 19874 bp, 25 predicted proteins | sample 1577871 | NCBI WGS metagenome assembly OHQG01 (sample SAMEA3879604, study PRJEB24766) | human gut metagenome | biome: human-associated habitat; feature: feces | place: USA | collected 1985/1987
GAGCATTTGCTTATAAAATGAAACTGGATGCTATGAAACATCAGGGAGAGCGAGTTGATTTAACTTGTTCCCAAGTTGGGAACAAGTTAGAGGGCAAGAAGTCCAGTGAGATTTTGGCAGAGCAAGTAGGTCAGAGTAAAAACCAGATTTTTCGCTATATCCGTCTGACAGAGCTGATTTCTGAATTGATGGATATGGTGGATGAAAAGAAGATTGCCCTGAACCCTGCCTATGAGCTGTCCTTTCTCAAAAAGGAGGAACAGGTAGACCTGTTGGACGCGATGGACAGCGAACAGGCTACCCCTTCTCTTTCTCAAGCCCAGCGGCTCAAAAAATACAGTCAGGAGGGGCATCTGACCCTCGATATGATGCGTGTCATCATGGGTGAGGAAAAGAAAAGCGATCTGGACCGAGTGACATTTACCTCTGACACCTTGCGGAAGTATTTTCCTAAAAGCTATACGCCCCAGCGGATGCAGGAAACCATCATCAAGCTGCTGGAGGCATGGCAGAAAAAGCGTCAGAGAGACCAGGAACGATGAAAGGAGCCGCCTATGAAAGATATTTCAGCAAGGGAGCTGAAAGGACATAACATTCTTGCCGTGGAACGCTTTGAGGACAGCACCCGATGGATGATTGAGTTTGTTGTTCTCCATCCGTGTAGTGCTTACGGGAGCAGAGGTGATGAAATGCGTCTGTTTCTTGCAGAGGACAGCTATCAGAATGCTCTCCAAGACCAGCAGCGCCGGAAAATCAAAATCAAGCGGTATGCCCGTGTTGTTGAGGGACACATCCTCGACTTTAAGCCGGGAAAGAAACGCACAAGAAAATATAGAGAAAGTTGAACGCCACAATTCTTTGATTTGGGATTGTGGCTTTTTTTATATCCAAAAGTCGGAAGGAGTGAGGTCGATGGCCGTTTTTCGCATTGAACGGACCCGTGATTATACCGTGATGAGCAATCATCATTTACGAAATGCAAACCTGTCGTTAAAAGCCAAGGGGCTGCTTTCCATGATGCTGTCTTTGCCAGAGGACTGGAATTACACCACCCGTGGCCTTGCAAAGATCTGTAAGGAGGGCGTGGATGCCATAGGCGCTGCGTTGCGGGAATTGGAGGCCGCCGGTTATATTGTACGGCACAAGCTGCGTGACCGGCAGGGACGCATCAGCGATACAGAGTATGTCATATACGAGCAGCCACAGCTTAGAAAACCGGATACGGATTCACCAGATACGGAAAACCCGTATATGGATAAACCGGATACGGAAAAGCCCGCAGAATTAAATATAGAGAAATCTAATACTCAAAAACAAAATATTTATGGATCAAGTACCGATTCCATTCCCTTCCGGGATTGCGCGGCAGATTGTCTGCCGGAACGGAAAGGAAGAGATGCGATGTCACTCACAGAGATAGAGAGTTATCGGGAATTGATTCAGGAGAATATCGGGTATGAATACCTGTGTCAGCAGTATGAAACTTATCGGGAGGATTTGAATGAGATTGTGGAGTTAATCGTGGAAACGGTCTGTGCAAAGCGAAAGACCACCCGTATTGCAGGAAGTGATTTTCCGCATGAAATCGTTCGTTCCAGGTTCTTGAAGCTGGATAACTCGCACATTGAGTTTGTCATGGACTGTTTACAGAAGAACACCACGGAAATTCGTAACATGAAGCAGTATCTTCTGACCGTTCTGTTCAATGCACCGACCACGATAAGCAATCATTACACCTCACAAGTAAATCACGATCTGTATGGCGGCTGGTAAATGGTCGCTTTTTTATTGCCCGGAACTGCCGGGAGAAAGGAGCAAGCATGATGTCTGAGGGAAAGACCATAGGGCAGCTGATGGAAGAAATGCGGGCAAAGGCAGGAGCGCAGAATTATCACGGTCATGGATATATGGATCTCCAGCGTTTTGCGGAGGACACCCGGCACATGATTATTTTTGATGTTCTGACGAACGATTCCCCTGTTGGCTGGAAAGGCGAACGAACCCGCCTGTTCCTGTCGGATACCGGTTATGAAAAAGCACTGGATAGTCAGGAAAAGGGGCAGATTAAGATTTTGAGCCACGCAAAGGTACGTCAGGGCAATCTGCACTATGACCGTTCTGACCAGTTACGCTAAGGAGGGTGGTATGAAGCGTTATCTTCTGCGGCGGCTGGTGGTTCCGCCTTAGCAAAAAAGAGATTCCCTGCAAACTTCGTGGAAAGGAGGCGTTGAAAATGCAGGAAGAAGTGGAAAACAGAACTTTGACGCTGGTTGTCAGTGGAACAAAGTTTACCGGCAGAATGTTTAAGGCTGCCATAAGCAAGTACATGGCACATCGCAAGGAAAAGAAGCTGGAAAAACAGAGAAGCCGTGATGCGCCGGTTGTTCCGCATGGAAAACAGACTGTGAAGCAGCTTGTCGGGCAGAATCAGGGAATATCCAACATTGAGATCACAGACCCCTCTATCAAGGAGTTTGAGAAAATCGCCCGGAAATATGGTGTGGATTATGCGGTGAAAAAGGACCGCAGCAGTTCTCCACCAAAGTACCTGATTTTTTTCAAAGGCCGTGATGCAGATGCTCTGACAGCAGCTTTTACAGAGTACACCAACAAAAAGGTCAAAAAGGCAACGAAAACAGAGCGCCCGTCCGTACTGGCAAAACTTAACCAGTTCAAAGAGATGGTTAAAAATGCTGTGGTGGATCGCACCAAGCGAAAGGAGCTGGAACGATGAAAAAGACATTGGACATCAAAAAGCTCATTTTGCTGAATATGCCGTATATCCTGCTGGGGCTGTTTGCTACCAATTTTGGAGAGGCATGGCGAATGGCACAAGGGGCGGATGCTTCAGAAAAGTTTCTTTCGCTGGTTGCGGTTCTGCCTGGGGCGTTGCAAAGTTTCTGGCCAAGCCTGCATCCATTGGACTTGTTGGTAGGGCTGTGCTGCGGTGTTGGTCTGAGGCTGGCGGTGTATCTTAAAAGCAAGAACGCCAAGAAATATCGACATGGATTGGAATATGGTTCGGCCCGCTGGGGAACTCGTGAGGATATTGCACCTTACGTTGATCCTGTATTTCAGAACAATGTGATTCTGACGAAAACGGAGAGCCTGACCATGAACAGCCGCCCCAAGGACCCCAAGACTGCCAGAAACAAAAATGTACTGGTGATTGGCGGCTCCGGTTCCGGTAAGACCCGATTCTGGCTGAAACCCAACCTGATGCAGATGCACAGCTCCTATGTTGTGACGGACCCGAAGGGTTTAATATATAAAGTACAGAGAAATAAACGTTTCTTCATAACGAAAAAACGCTTATTTGCCTGTATTTTCAAGGCTTTCGAGGAAAGGAGGTGAATAAATGAGCCGGCAGAAAAACAAACTTACAGCCCTCTATGAACGTCTATCCAAGGATGATGAACTGCAGGGGGAATCCAACAGTATTACGAACCAGAAGCAGTATCTGGAGGAATATGCGGAAGCAAAAGGACTGAAAAATATCCGGCATTATACAGATGATGGCTATAGTGGTGTCACTTTTAACCGTCCGGGTTTCCAGAAAATGATTGCAGATGTGGAAGCAGGACTGATTGATACTATTTGCGTAAAGGATATGAGCCGACTGGGTAGAAATTATCTGAAAGTTGGTTACTATACGGAAATTTTGTTTCCAGAAAAGGGAATCCGGTTTATCGCCATCAACAACGGCATTGACAGTGATGTGCCTACAGATAATGACTTTACTCCATTTCTGAATATCATGAATGAATGGTATGCCAAGGATACCAGCAAAAAGATCAAGGCGATCTTCCAGTCAAGGATGAAGTCCGGGAAGCGGTGCAGCGGTGCAATTCCCTACGGATACAAACATGATCCGGAGGATAAAAACCATCTGATTATAGACGAGGAGGCTGCCAGAAATGTCCGCAGGATTTACCAGCTTGCAATCGAAGGAAACGGACCGGCACAGATCGCAGATGTTATGACACAGGAGCATATTCTAATACCGTCTGCATATCTGGAACGGGCAGAGGATGGCGAAGTCAGCAGGAACCACAGCTACCATGACCCTTATGTATGGAATGCTACTGCTGTCAGCGGTATTCTGGACAAACAGGAATATATGGGGCATACGGTTCTTGGGAAAACAATCTGTGACAATTTCAAAACAAAAAAAAGAAGAAAAGCCAGACCGGAAGAACTCATTGTTTTTGAAAATACCCATGATGCGATTATTGATGAAGAAACATGGAATCAGGCACAGAAGCTGAGAAAGAGGGTGATCAAACGTGTTGCCAACGGAACGTATAAGCATCGGCTTTCCGGACTTGTATATTGTGCTGACTGTGGCAGCAGGATGAGTTACCGAAGTCCCGAGGCACAGCACAGAAAGAGTGGGAAAGTCTATGATTCCGACAGTAATTTTGCCTGTTCCGCTTATGGAAACAAATACAAAGAGTGTACCTTCCATTTCATCAAAGCATCTTCACTGGATCAGCTGGTGGATGATGCCATCCGGAGGGTTGCTAAATATGTCCTGACGAATCAGAAAGAATTTATGGAGCAGATCGGGCAGCTTAGTGATACCTACAGTGAGAGATATTTAAAAGAGTCTCAAAAGGAAATCAAGGCGGCGAAAAGCAGGATTCAGGAACTGGATACCCTGATTAAGAACCTTTATGAAGGAAATGTATCAGGGAAAATCCCGGACAGGCATTTTGAGAGGATGATGAAGGAATACGATGCCGAACAGCAGGAACTGGAAGTAAAAGTGGAAGAAATGGAACAGGAACTCCGACAGAAGGAAGAACCAGAAGAAAATGGAGCCTGTTTTGTCCGTTTGGTAAAGAAATATCAGGATTTTGATGAAATCACACCACAAATGCTCTATGAGTTCATAGACAGAATCGCAGTCCATGAAGCGGAAGGCGGACGTGGAACAGAACGCACACAGCGGATTGATATTTATTTCAATTTTATCGGTCAGTTTCCAGTTCCAATCTCCAAGGAAGAACTGGAACAGGAAAGAAAAAGGCAGATAGAGCAACAAAAAAATAAAGAGGAAGAAAAACGGGAGAGAAAGAGGGCGAATGCCAGAAGGTTTTCCCAGAAGCGGAAAGAGGAAAGAGCCAGAATCAAGGCTGCTGCGGAAACCGGAGATGAAGAGGCACAAAAACAGTATGAGGAGATTCTGGCAAAAGAAAAAGCACGAAGAGAACGTGACAGGGAAAGCAATAAAAAATCCTACCGGAAAAGAAAGGAGAAAGCCAGAGCGATTGAGGAAGCAGCGAAAGCCGGTGACCCGGAAGCCCTGAAAGAATATGAAAAAGTCCTCGAAGAAAGAAGAAAAGAGGCAGAAAGAGCAAAAAAATGGAGAGACAAGCAAAAGAACAAGGCTCCGGAGCCTACCTGACAAATAGAACCGGAGCCTTAGCAATCAAAGCCGGGGCATTTCTGCCACTGCCTCAAAAATATGTTAGCACAGAGGCAGGGGGAAGGCAAGATAAAAGGAAGGTGTGACGCATGAAAAAATTGGAGCCAATCATACATGATGATAAAAATGGACTGGATTATATACTTGTTGGAGATTATTACATCCCGCTGATCTGTGTGGAGGAAGAAAACAGAGATATTGGTTTTTATGGAAGCCTCCGCAGGAATTATCTGAAAGATTACCGGCAGGCTTTGTATTCCCAGCTGATGCTGACCGGGAAGCTCTGGTCGTATCTTGCTGATTTGAATGAAATCTGTGTGGAACGCAGGGATAACATGATGGATCAGATGATGGAAGCAGAAGGTGTCACAGAGGAATTAAAGGGAAAAGACCAGATGGAATGGCTCCGCAGGGTAAATAACATCCGCAACAGAGTGGATGAAGTCATTCTGAATGAATTGGTTTATGTGTAGGGGGATGATTATGAGATACCGGATTGAATATGCAGATGGTAGGTGCTGTAATTTCGCAAACAGCCGGAGAGACCTTCTGGAATGGCTGAAACTCTTAAAGGATGAAGAGATCACAGATATACGGAAGATCTACAAAAATGGTGTGACAGATTCCGTACTTGAGAAGTATCGAAACTATTTGAACAGAAATGCCGGATAGGAAGGAGAGACAGGATGAAAGCCATACGACTTATTTTAAAAATCATGTTGTTGCCTGTGATGGTTGCTCTGAAAATAATAAGGCTGTTTGTGGAGTTCCTTGCAGGAATATCAGCAGTTATCTTCCGGGTAATCGCAGGGATTTTTCTTCTGACTGCCCTGTTAAGCTATGGCTTTGGTCTGGAAAATTCCGGGGAATGCCTGAAAATGATATTGGCTGGATTCCTGTTCTATCTCCTGCCATGTACGGTTGAAATTGTGATTATGGGAATCATCTTTTTGGAAGAATGGATTCGCTCTTTTACGTAAGAAGAGGATAGAAAGGAACACGATTATGAAAAGAGAATTAGTGGAAAGCTACTTCGACTGGAATGAAATCAGGCTGGAGGCATATTTACGGATTGACCCGGAGCTGATCGAACTGGAAGGGGAATGCGAGAAAACGATGGATGAATTGAAGCCATATATAGAAAAATACGGGCATGAGTTCTGGACGATTATTGACCGGATCGTATCAGCAAGACACGCAGTAGAAGCCTATATCAGCCGGGAAATGTATATCCGGGGATTTCTGGATTATGAGCGTCTGGTGTGTGAGATAGAAAGGGATGTATGAGGATGAAAGAGGAAGCATTAAAGGAATTTGTGGACAATATCATTCAGGAACGGATGCAGAGTGCGTTCAGCAAGATGAAAGCCGGGAAAGAACCAGATACAGAAGATGATGTAGAAAAGAAATATGAGGAAGCGGTGGCATCGCTTCCAGAGGATAAACAACAGGCAGTCCGGGAATACTGTGACGCTATTTTTGACAGCGGGGCAGAAAGTGAGATTTTCTTCTACCGGCTGGGACTTCAAGACGGAATCCGGTTGAATAAAATCGTAAAAAAGATAATCCGGTCAGTTTCATAACCTGATGAATATTAAAATGTAAGAATGAAAAGAAAGAGCATGAGCCGACATAAAGGTTGATGCTCTTTTTTTATAGATAATCCAGCGAGAGGAGGTGAGGCAGAATGAAGAATCTGAATATCAACCAGATGATGTTGCTGTACTGTTTTGGATGCCCGAATCTGGAGTTTACAACTAAAAGACTCCGTTATGTGGCTGCACTGGCTACTGATTTTGAAGTGAAGAAATGTATTTTCAATCTCAGCAAGTATATCAATCAGGATGGTGTGGCAGAAGGCTATGACCAGATGTACTTCGACATCAAAGATTTTTTCAGCCCGGACGATGATCCGGCAGGAGCATTTGTACTGACACCGATGCGGTGGGGCGATGATTTCGCAGCGTAAAGAATAATTAAGAAAATGGAGGAAAACAGGATGAACAGAGTGATTTTAATGGGACGTCTGACAAGAAACCCCGAGATCAAATACGGAGGAAAGGATAACGACATGGCAGTTGCCAGATATACATTGGCAGTTAACCGCAGATATAAGAAGGACGGTGAGCAGGAAGCTGATTTTATTTCTTGCGTAGTATTTGGAAAAGGTGCAGAGTTCGCCCAGAAATATCTTCGGAAGGGAATGAAAGTTGCTGTACTTGGCAGGATCAGTACCGGAAGTTATAAGGACAAAGATGGAAAAACAGTTTATACTACCGATGTGATTGTGGAAGAACATGAATTTGCAGACAGTCCGAAAGCAAAAAATGAAGCAGAGACAGGAGCCGACACAGGGGAAGGGAAAGCTACAACAGACAGTGATGGATTTATGAATGTGCCTGAGGGAGAAGAACTTCCTTTTGAGTAAATGTTAAGTAACGGAGGAGGCTGTTATTATGCAGCTTCTTCCGGCAGCTGAAATATGGAAAATCAAAATCTTTGAGGTATTCAATCTAATGAAAACGTGATACAATTTGTATAGTTATACATGGAGGTACAGACATGGCAGTATGTTATGAAAGACTGTGGGAACTGTTGGCTAAAAAGAATATGAAAAAAATTGAATTACAGCATCGTTCGGGAATCAGCGGGAATATTCTCGCCAAGTTGGGAAGAAACGAATATATTTCCATGCAGTCTGTTGAAAAGATATGCGGAACACTGAATTGTACGATTGATGAAATAATGAAGTTTACGGAAAGTAAGTGAGGGGTTGTAAATGGCAAAAGAATCCATAGAAGCTGCATTAAAGCGATTTGATGAACGTTATTATAAATTGAGATTAGATAAAGTAATCCTCGAGAGTTTTGGAAATAATCTGTTGTCGTATATGAAACAGATTAATTTTGCGGTAAAGAATAATGAAACAGAAGAACATATTAAAAATATTGTAAATAGATTTTTAAAAGCAACTTTTTTATTCTGACCCAAAATTTGAGATCAATGCATACAAAAGAGTGGATAGTGCTATTATGTACAATAATATTTTGTATGCAATTTTGGAAATGAAAAAACCGGCAAATAAAACGGAAATGGTCTTGGAAGATGACATTAACCGAAAGGCCCTATGGGAAATAGTATATTATTATCTTTGTGAAACCAGAGATGTTTCCGGGAAAAAGGTTAAAATCAATTATGATTCAGAAATACGTAGGTTGATTATTACGGATTCTCGGACATGGGTATTGATTAATGCTCAGGATTTAGACAAATTGTGTGAAGGTTATATTGAAAAACTGTTTTATAAGTTTGAGAACAACCAGTTACCATATAGAGATGTAAATAAATTTTATGGTGCGTTATCTGAATATTTTTCACAGATAGATATTACTGAAAAACTGAGATATGTTTATTTTGAAATTGACAAAATGTATTCAAAAAAATCAAACTGGCAGTATCTGTTCAAGATATTTAAGCGTGATTATTTGCTGAAAGATGGATATAAACAGATTGCAAAGACCCATGTATTAAATGGAAAATTCTATCAGGAATTACTTTATCTTATGGGTTTGAAAGAAGCAAAAGTAGATAAGAAAAATGTAATTATTATTGATCCATCTGTAAAGGGTTCCCTGGCAAATCAGGTGTATTCAATTTTAACTGAGGAAAAAGAACGCCCGGAACATCTGGCGAAGGAAGAAACATTTGAAATCGTGTTGGTTTGGATTAATAGACTTTTATTTATCAAACTTTTTGAAGGGCAACTTATCTCGTTTAATGGAGATTGTCCAGAATACCGAATTTTGGATAATGACAAAATAAGAGATTTTCAGGAAGTTCAGTATCTTTTCTTTGATGTCCTCGGAAAAAGAGAAAGAGATGACACACCGTTTTTAAAGCAATTCGAACAGGTGCCATATTTGAATAGTTCATTATTCGAGCGGTATGAAGTTGAAACAAAGTATGTAAATATTCGTGAGATTAAGAATGAGCCAATAAAGAAAAAGAAAGCATCAGTTCTTGGAAAGAAAAGTCCAGATAATATACCACTGTTGGAGTATATTATTGACTTTTTAAATGCTTTTAGTTTTACCGCACAAAATGTAAATGAAGACGAAAAAATCACTTCCAGTGAAATAATTGATGCATCTGTTTTAGGGCTGATCTTTGAAAAAATAAATGGATATAAAGAAGGTTCTTTTTATACTAAGAGTTTTGTAACAGAATATATTTGTCAGGAAACTATTGAAAATACGGTGATTGACAAACTGAATAAGGAATTTATGTGGCATTGCAAGACTATTGATGATGTCAAATTTGCAATGGATACAAATTCTTTTGCCCAGATAAAAAGAATAAATGAGATTATAGATAGTCTGAAAATCTGTGATCCAGCAGTAGGTTCAGGACATTTTTTGGTTTCTGCACTAAATAGAATTATTGCTTTGAAAAAAGAACTAGGAGTGCTATTGAAATATGATGAAAAGACACCGTTCCGGGAATATGAAATAGCTGTAATTGACGATATATTATGTGTATTTGATGGACAAGGAAAGGAATTCAAATACGAACCAAATGACTTCCTTTCTCAATCAATACAAAAAACTCTTTTTATAGAGAAAAGGAAGATCATTGAAAATTGCCTGTTTGGTGTAGATATTAATCCGAATGCTGTAGCTATTTGCCAGTTACGTTTGTGGATAGAACTTCTTAAAAATGCTTATTATGAAAATGGTGTCATGGAGACGTTACCGAATATTGATATTAATATTAAGTGTGGTAACTCTTTGATTCATAAAATTCAGTTTCAGGTAGGGCAGAGCATTGGAACGAAAGATGCCGGATTTTCAAAAAGTGATCAGGCATTAATTAAAGACTATAAGGCAACAGTAAAAAAATATCATTCTGCATCAGACAAACGAGAAAAACATGAACTCAAAAATATTGTTTCAAAGATCAAAGATAATCTTCATATGGCTTGCCAGCAGCTGGTAATGAAAGCAAAAGGAAATCAGTTGTATTTGGCATATGATACGAATTATGCACTGGATATATATAAAGACTCCTTCGAATGGGCATTAGAGTTTCCAGAGATTATTTCTGAGAAAGGAACTTTTCTGGGATTTGATTGTATTATTGGCAATCCACCATATATCAGAGTGCAGGAATTGAGCCATGAAGATGTTGATTATTATAAGGATAATTATGAAACAGCGTGGAAAAGAATTGATATTTCAACATTGTTTATAGAACTGGGTTACAGCTTAGTTAAGGCAGAAGGTAAAGTGTCCTTTATTACTTCTAATCAATTTCTTACAACAGATTATGGAACGCTAATTAGAAAGTTTATTATTAATAACACATTTGCAAATAGAATTGTAGATTTTGCTGATCTACCTGTTTTTGATGGGGCACTTACGTATGTGAGTATTTTCTTTTTAGAAAAAAAACCAGTACGAAGAAAGAGTTTCTATTTTTATAAAGTTCCGAAACTTCCTTTTATTGTTCCCTCATATGAACAATTTATTGAAATTTCTTATGATTCATTGGAAGAAGAAGGATGGATATTAAAAAGTAAAGAAGTCAAGGATTGTCTTGATAAAATGAAAGCTGCTACACCGGATATATTAAAAAAATATGCAAAATGTTGGGCTGGAGCATTTACTGGTAAAGATGATGTTTTAATGTTTATGAAAGATGAGAAGGTTCCTTTTGAAGATGCAATGACAATCCCTGTCATAAGAGCAGATAGTTGCTCACGATATGCATACGCAGAACCAACAAGAAAAATATATTATCCTTATGCGGAAAATGGTGACAATACAGTTTTAATACCGTTGCGGGAAATTGAAAAGTCATATCCTCAGACGTATGAGTATATCAAGGAACATGAAGAAATACTTAAAGCGAGAAAAGATTCAAGAAAGGTATTTGGGGATAAGGAAGGCTGGTATGGTTTAGTCAGATTTGGAAAACTATCCAGATTTAAAAAGAAAAAAATAGTAAGTCCGGGAGAAGTTAAGGGAAATAAGTTTTCATTGGATATTACGGGATCTGCGTTTAGCTGCGGTAGAGTGTTTTCTGTTACATCAGAAGATGAGAATGTGAGTATTGAGTATATTTTGGCTTTTTTAAATTCGGAATTATGCGAATTTTACTTACATAACACAGCAGCATTAAAGCAAGGAGGATATTATTCATATTCTTCGACAGCTATTGATACCCTGCCATTTATTTATGATGAAAAAAAGGCTACTGATGTTGAGCAACTTGTAATCAATATTTTACAACTTAAAAGCAAGCAAGAGGATAGCCATGATCTTGAAAAAGAAATTGATCAGATTTTTTATGATATGTATGGCTTTTCAGAGCAGGAACAGAAGGTTGTAAGACAATATTTAGAGATGTAAATTCTCTTAGCAACGCTAAGAGCGCACTTCTATACATACATTTTCAATGTTATGTATGTGCGTCCTGCGGAGCAGTTTCCCGATTGAAGATTGATTCAATCCGGGAGATATGCGAAAGCAGGTTTTCGGACAAGAGGGCTACTCCCCCTTGCGGCACAAGTGCCTATTCCCTGTGTACTTTGCCTATGTATCAATTCATATTGAATTGATACATGAACAAAATTGGTGAAAGGAGTGCAGTGGCAGAAATAAAAAATATGGAAAAGAAAGTTATGGATGTCATTAAAAAATAATATAGAAGAAGGAGCAGAAAATGAAAAAGATATTTAGTGCAATCTTAGTTTGCATTATGACAATAGGCTTAGTTGCGTGTGGTGGTAATGAAGAAAGCAAATATACACTTTCTTTCAAGGAAGGAAAAATGGTAACAGTCAATGACAGATTATGTAGGTGTATTTTGTGAGTTTACTAATAATAGTGGAGAAACAATTTTACCTTGTGATGCAATTGATGTTAATGCTTTCCAGAATGGAAAAGAATTAAATGTGGTTGTTTACACAGGACAAAAGACAGAGGATGCGATTCAGTGTGATACATCTGTTCAAACTGGTACTACAGCAGAAGTTGTATGGTTATTTGAAAAAGAAGATGAATCTACCATTTCACTTGAATTTACAGACGGACAGAAATTTGAATTTGAAATCAAGTAGTTAAATCGTGATTTGACAATATATTTGGAGGTAAGTTATGTATCAAGGAAAACTACGAATTACAAATATTATAATGCTTACACTGGCAGGCATTATAAATGCTTTTGGTATCACTATTTTTTTAATGCCTGTAAATCTATATGATAGTGGCATTTCCGGAACGTCAATGCTCTTAGACCAATTAACACCTCAGTGTTTGACGCTGTCCATTTTCCTTGTTGTATTGAATATCCCTTTGTTTTTGTTTGGGTTAAAAAAGCAAGGATGGGTATTTACGGTATATGCTATTTATGCAGTTTGCGTTTACTCCGTATGTGCTTGGTTAATAACGGATGTGCTTCCGATTGATGTAAGTTTCGCCTCTCCGTTAGCTGGAACGGATTTGCTTCTTTGTGCTCTGTTTGGGGGTGTAATTTCTGGTGTTGGAAGCGGTATAGCAATTCGTTTTGGCGGAGCCATGGATGGTATCGAAGTAATGGCAGTAATTTTTGCAAAGCGTCTTGGCATTACAGTGGGTACTTTTGTAATGATATACAATGTATTACTTTATATCGTGTGCGGTTTAGTGCTTAACAGTTGGATTTTACCACTATATTCCATTGTTACGTATGCAGCAGCATTAAAAACTATTGATTTTATTGTGGATGGTCTTGATAGGGCAAAATGTGCAGTTATCATTACGGAACATCCACAAGAGATTTGTGGGAAGCTATGTGAAATTTTTGGAAGCGGTATAACCTATTTGGAAGCAAAAGGCGGCTATTCCAACAAGGAAAAATCTATGATTTATTTTGTTGTCAATCGTTATCAGGTTGTGAGATTGAAAGAAACAGTTCATGATATTGATCCTCTTGCGTATATAACAATTAGCGAAGTTGCAGATGTATTTCCAAGTAATAACAAGTAACAGAATAAAAAGTTGTTGTACACAGAAAACTTCCAGTTTATAAGAAAGAATTATTTATTGTGGATACAGATTTAAAATTGAATAATGTGTAAGCCAAAGGGCATCAACCGTAAAAAAGTTGGTGCCTTTTGTTTTGCCCATTACTTTTACCCATTTTTGGGAAAAAGTCTGGACAGAAAGCCGGTGTGAGTTAAGGGACAGGATTCATACCGGTTTTATTTATCTATCGACACAACAACTGAAAAGAAAGGAGACCGTTATGGGAGAAAAAAGAAACCTGAAAAAAGAAAGTGTGGAGAAACTTCGACAGAAGCTGGAGCAGACAGAACACCAGATCAAGGTGGAAGAACGCAGGCTGAACCTTACAAAACAGCAGATGAAGGTGGCAGAGCGGAAGGCAAGAACCCACAGCCTGATCGTCCGAGGTGCGGAGGTGGAAAAGGCATTTCCGGAAATTAAAGTCCTGACAGAAGAAGAATTCCGGGCATTCCTGAAATGTATTGCCCACATGAAAAGTGTGCATGAACTGATGGAAAGGGCAGTAACCAATTCTGAATATAACCGCAGTCTGGCATCTTCCGGAAAGGAGCAGTAATGTCACTGTATCATTTTTCTGTAAAGCAGGTATCAAGAGGAAAAGGGCAGACCGTTGTCAATTCCGCAGCCTATATATCCGGGCAGAAACTGCACAATGATTATTATGAAGAAGTGCATGATTACACCAGAAAGCAGGGCGTGATTTATGACGAGATCATGCTGCCGGATTATGTGCCGGATCGTTTCTCTGACCGCCAGACACTCTGGAATGAAGTGGAGTTTGCAGAAAAAGGGAAGAAGGCGCAGCTTGCTTATTCCTTTGATATTGCGTTACAGAACGAGCTGACAATGGAAGAAAATATTGAATTGGCGAGGGAATTCTGTCAGGAACAGTTTGTAAGCCGGGGGATGATCGTGGATATGGCTGTCCATGAAGGAAAATCAAGTGATCCGGAACTTGCAGACAATCCTCATTTCCATGTCCTGATCCCCATCCGCCCCATGAATCAGGATGGGACGTGGGGAAAGAAACAGCGGAGGGAATATAAGTTAGATGAAGCCGGAAACCGTATCCGTGATGAAAACGGGAACTATATTTTTTCTGCGGTCTCCACTACCGGATGGAACTCTCGGGAACTTCTGGAAGAGTGGAGAAACCAGTGGGCAGACAAAGTCAATATGAAATTCAAAGAAAACGATCTGGCAGCAAGGATCGACCATCGGTCTTATGAGAAACAGGGGATCGAACTCATTCCCACAATCCATGAAGGGTATGAAGTCCGGGCAATGGAGAAAAAAGGCATCCGGACAGTGGTGGGGGATTTGAACCGGGCAATCCGCAAATTAAATGAAATCTGGATACAGCTGAAAGGATCCCTTGCCTGGGCGAAAACGTTCCGGGAGGAAGTCAGCGGGGAATTGTACCGGAGGGCGAACCCTACCTTGATGGAAAGTCTGCAGGATTATTATGAGAAACGTGATAAAGTGGCAGACACCTACCAGTATGGGAGCCGAAAAGCACATCTGACGAACCTGAAAGAGTTTGCGGAAGCAGTGAATTATCTGACTGTTAACCAGATTACGACAGTGGAACAGCTGAACCAGAAGCTGGAAGACCTACAAACAATCACAAATGGGATCCGTTCTGAAATCAGATCTCGGAGAGGCGAGATTGTAGGTTATCGGGAGCTGATGGATTATGACCAGAAAATGAAAACGATACAGCCGGTCATAGATAAGTACAATAAGATTTTCTTTAAAAGTTCCAAGCAGAAGTACTACAGTGAGCATAAAAAACAGATCGACCTGTACCGGATGTGTGAGAGGAGGCTGAAACCTTACCGGGATGCAGAGGGAAAACTGCCGGTTGCACAGTGGAAAAAAGAGCAGAAGAAACTGGAGAACAGGAATCAGGAAGCAAACATTGACCTTGCGCCATATGACGAAGAGTTGAAAATGGTCAGGAAGGTACAAAGATGCGTTGATATTATGCTGAATGAGAAAAACAGGCAGAAATCCGACGATACCGGGCGGACAGAAAAAGAAAATCTATCTGTGCAGCATCCAGTATCATCCCAGACAAAAGAGTATTCTCCAAAACCAATGGAAGAAAGGACTTCTGTTCTGGCGAAGCTGAACCAAAATAAGGAGGCGAAACGGAAAGCGGAGGAAGAGAGAAAAGCAGCAAAGAAGAAAATCAAAAGAAATGACATGAGTTTATAGGAGGAATGAAAAAATGCAGTATTCAGATGAGCAGGTCAGCCGGGCAAAATCCACTGACCTTGTTTTATTTTTAAAGTCACAGGGCGAGAAGCTGATAAAAAGTGGAAAAGAATATCGTTGGATGGCACATGACAGCGTGACTGTCTGTGGAAACTGTTGGTTCCGGCACAGCCGAGGGACTGGTGGCGGACCGATAGACTTTGTGATGGAATTTTACGGATTGAGTTTCCCGGAAGCAATGAAAATGCTGACCGGGGAAGATGGGAAAGGAAGGCGGGAGGCGAAGGATGCCCCATATCAGGGCATCCCCGCCCCTGCGCCTGATTTCCGGCTTCCAAAGAGGAACAGGGATGAAAAGATGGTGATGGATTATCTGACAGAGACCAGGGGAATTGATAAGGAACTGGTGCAACATTTCCTTTCTGCCGGAGATATTTATGAAGATGAGAAGCATCATAATGTGGTGTTTGTGGGAAAGGATTTGTCAGGTATCCCACGGTATGCCCACTGCCGTGGAACGGGCAGGGAATTATTCCGTGGGGATGTATCGGGATCAGCAAAGGAGTTTGGGTTCTGCCACAGGGGAAGCGGAAAAAATCTGTATGTATTTGAAGCACCGATTGACCTGCTGTCTTTTATCCAGCTTTTCCCAAAAGACTGGGAACGGGAGAATTACCTGAGTTTGGGAGGCACCTCAGACCGGGCACTTACCATGTTTCTTTCTGACAGCCCACAGATCACTACCGTTTTTCTTTGCCTGGATAATGATAAAGCAGGAAATGAAGCCTGTGAGAAGCTGGTGCTTTCCGCAGGAAAATGTGAACAGGTGATCCGTCTAAAGCCTGACGGGAAGGACTGGAATGAAGTGCTCGGCCATCCGGCAGATGCAGAAAACCGCAATCCGATTGCGGAGACAGTTGTGATGAAAACAGCAGAAGAAGCGGTGCCGATGATCTGCTACCGGGATGTGGAGCAGACAAGCGTAGACTGGCTGTGGTTTCCCTATATCCCTTTTGGGAAACTTACGATTATTCAGGGAAATCCGGGAGAAGGGAAAACCTATTTTGCCATGAAGCTGACTGCTGCCTGTACGAACCGGAAATATCTGCCGAACATGGAAGCAATGGAACCTTTTAACGTAATCTACCAGACTGCGGAGGACGGAACCGGGGATACGATCAAGCCCAGGCTTGTAGAGTGTGAAGCGGATCTGTCTAGGGTGCTAATTATTGATGATACAGAAATCCCTCTGACGTTGTCGGATGATCGTATCGGAAAAGCAATCCGGCAGAATAAGGTCCGTTTATTGATCATTGACCCGGTGCAGGCATTTATCGGTGCAGATGTGGATATGAACAGGGCGAATGAAGTCCGTCCGGTATTCCGGAAGCTGGGAAGGATTGCAGAAGAAACCGGCTGTGCCATTGTCCTGATCGGGCATCTGAACAAGGCATCCGGGACACAGAGCACTTATCGTGGGCTGGGTTCCATTGACATCATGGCAGCTGTAAGAAGCCTTCTGTTTATCGGAAAAGTGAAGAAAGACCCGACTACAAGGGTGCTGATCCATGAGAAAAGTTCCCTTGCCCCACCGGGAGAAACACTTGCTTTCAAGCTGGGGGATGAAGGAGGGTTCCGATGGATCGGCGGATATGACATCAATGCGGACGATCTCCTGAATGGGAAAGAAGGAAAACAGATTGAAACAAAACTGGAACGTGGGACGAGGCTGATGGAGGAAATGCTGAAAGGCGGGAACGAGATCCCATTAAAAGAGATTCAGGAACAGGCTGCTTTGATGAACATTTCATCCAGAACCATGCGTGATGTGAGAAGCAGGATGGGGGAACGGCTTGTATATGGAAAAGGGGAAGGGCGGGAAAACATCGTCCGGCTGAAAACAGATTAGGTGGCAGGATTTCCGGTTTAAAGGCAGGATTTTATAGATACCTTAAAGCCTGCCACTCTGCCACCTAACCATTTGGAGAAATACTTGCATAGATATGACTGGCAGAAACCATATTCTGCCAGTTGCTTTTTGGGAGGAAAATACGATGGAAGAAAGAAAATTGGATATGGAAAATCTTAAAACTGTATCGGATGAAAAAGAAGAACATTCGGTTCTTGAGAAGAAAATTGGTCGCACTCGTTATCACGTTCATCTCTTTTTTGATCCTAATTCCAAGGAAACCATGCAGCAAAAAATCATGAGGATGATGAAGAATGAACTAGAGGCAGAACTCGACAAACCCGCATAAACACTGGATTTCTCAGCATTTTAAGAAAAATTGATTTTGGTCAAATTCCTACTTGACGGAATGGTGCCCAAGGGAACAATTCTGGTGGAGTGCGGAAAAATGCTCCAAAGGGGTGCGCCCAAGCTGGGGAAGGACGGAAAGCCCATGAAGGATAAGCACGGCAAGGTCATTTATGAGCCGTACCGAATCAAGGTCCTAAATACCATCAACTTCAAGAAGTCCATGCACTATAACCCCTTTGCATACATCCACTCGGAAAAGGATATTTTGAAGCTGGTGACAACGCTGATCGCTAATACCAAAGGCGAAGGCAAGGCCGGAGACGATTTCTGGGTCAAGGCGGAAACATTGCTGTATTGCGCGTTGATTGGATATATCCACTATGAAGCTCCGGTGGAGGAGCAAAACTTCTCCACCCTCATCGAGTTCATCAACGCCATGGAAGTCCGGGAGGATGACGAGGAGTTCAAAAATCCTGTAGACCTGATGTTTGATGCACTGGAATCGGAAAAGCCAAACCACTTCGCAGTGCGGCAGTATAAGAAATATAAGCTGGCAGCCGGCAAAACCGCTAAATCGATTTTGATTTCCTGCGGTGCGCGTCTTGCCGTATTTGATATTGCGGAGCTGCGCGAGGTTACATCCTACGATGAGTTGGAACTGGATACGCTGGGAGACAGAAAAACGGCTCTGTTCCTCATTATGAGTGATACGGATGACAGTTTTAACTTTCTCATTTCCATGTGCTACACCCAGTTATTCAACCTGCTTTGTGAAAAGGCCGACGATGTGTATGGCGGCAGGCTTCCGGTTCATGTGCGCTGTCTGATTGATGAGTGTGCCAACATCGGGCAGATTCCGAAGCTGGAAAAGCTGGTGGCCACTATCCGAAGCCGTGAAATCTCTGCCTGTCTGGTGTTGCAGGCACAGAGCCAGCTCAAGGCAATTTACAAAGATAATGCCGATACCATCATCGGCAATATGGATACTTCCATCTTCCTGGGTGGCAAAGAGCCAACAACGCTGAAAGAGCTGGCGGCTGTTCTGGGAAAGGAGACCATAGACACTTACAACACCGGAGAGAGCCGGGGACGGGAGACCTCCCACTCGCTCAACTATCAGAAATTGGGAAAAGAGCTGATGAGCCAGGACGAGCTGGCAGTTATGGATGGCGGCAAGTGCATCTTGCAGTTGCGCGGTGTGCGTCCGTTTCTTTCAGACAAGTATGACATTACCAGACACCCTAATTTCAAATACACAGCTGATGCAGACAAGCGAAATACCTTTGATATTGAAGCATTTTTGTCTGCCAGACTAAAACTCAAGCCTGATGAGGTCTGCGATGTATATGAAGTAGACACGGAGGGCGTGTAATACGGTTCCGCTGAGAAAGGAGTGATCGTATCTATTTGCCGCAACTGCCTCTGTTGAGGCCATTGGCGTACAAAGCGGGCAATCATCAACAAAATAATGAAAAAGGAGGACAGCCGGGATCAGGCTCTCATATATCGAGGGCAGATTGTTCCGGCTTTTGTGCGCTTATGAAACAAACCTAACTAATCATTCAAATGATTCCGGCTAATATTATTTATGGCATTTTTTGAACAGGCAATTACCGTTCTTCAGACTCTCGTTATCGCTCTGGGTGCTGGTCTTGGTATCTGGGGTGTCATCAACCTGTTGGAAGGTTATGGCAATGACAACCCTGGCGCCAAATCTCAGGGCATGAAGCAGCTCATGGCCGGTGCTGGTGTAGCCGTTGTTGGTATGGTTCTTGTACCTCTGCTCTCCGGGCTGTTCTCTGTCTAAGCGTTCCTGCATGAAATCCTTGCCGCTCCCGCAGCTTTGCGGGGGCGGCGGAAAGGAGGTTGACACCGTATGGATTTCTTACTTGAAGCC
>OHQG01000516.1_pt1 | contig 19818 bp, 8 predicted proteins | sample 1577871 | NCBI WGS metagenome assembly OHQG01 (sample SAMEA3879604, study PRJEB24766) | human gut metagenome | biome: human-associated habitat; feature: feces | place: USA | collected 1985/1987
TTTCTTTTGTCATCACTTCATCGATATGCTTATTCATATCTCTTACGAAGCGAAGGTCACGGTTAGTAACAATTCCTACCAAATATCTTTCATCATCTACTACTGGAATACCACCGATTCTATATTCTGCCATCAATGCTAATGCATCTCCTACAGTAGAACCTCTTTTAATGGTTACCGGATCATAAATCATACCATTTTCAGCGCGCTTCACAATGGCAACCTGACGTGCCTGCTCCTCAATGGACATATTCTTATGAATAACACCGATACCACCTTCACGTGCAATGGCAATAGCCATTTTCGCCTCAGTAACCGTGTCCATAGCGGCCGTTACAAACGGAATTTTCAACTCAATGTTTTTAGAAAACTTTGTCGAGAGTTCGACAGTTTTAGGAAGCACTTCAGAGTAAGCGGGGATTAACAAAACGTCGTCATAAGTTAATCCATCCATTACAATCTTATCAGCAATAAATGACATAGGGCTATGCGTTTAAAATTTATTGCGTGCAAATATACGGTTTTTCTTGTTTAACCACACTATGTCTGCATAAAAAGCTTATAACAGTTCACTTTTTTTAAACCGTATAGCCTCAAAATCCTTTTATTTCCTTTTCAAACGGACAGTAGCCGGACTGTACCCGAAACGTACTCAATATATACCTGGTCCGTATCCGGGACGTATCAGAACCGTACTTGCTCCGTACATTCTTCGGTCAGAAGTACCTCTGCACGGAGAAAGTACGGACTTGGTACGGAGCAAGTACGTCCCAGGTACTATTTAGCTCCACAAAAAGAATATCCTTTTGCTTATTTACTATAAGAATACGGAGCATCTTCAGGCTTTACTCCTCTTTCTTTATCAGGAACGCAATCCATGATCAGTTTAAGTTCACCGCCTTGCGTCAGTTCCTCATGTTTTAGGAAATTATGGGAGAAATTCTTCCCATTCAGAGTTGCCGAACGAATATAGCAATTATCCTCTGAAGCGTTTTCTACATGAATTACAAACTGTTTTCCTCCGGGCAAGGAAAGAGTTGTCTTATTGAACAACGGACTTCCCAGTACATATTCGGAAGCACCGGGGCATACGGGATAAAATCCCAATGCAGTGAATACATACCACGCCGAGGTCTGACCGTTATCTTCATCTCCGCAATAACCTTGCGGACCGGAGTTATACAGTTTGTTCAGCACATTGCGGGTATGGTATTGCGCTTTCCAGGGCTGACCTATATAATTATACAAATAGATAGCATGTTGCACGGGTTGATTTCCATGGGCATACTGCCCCATATTGAGTGCCACCATCTCAGCTATTTCATGGATAACGAAACCATAAGTACCATAATTAAACGTGTTAGGAGCCGTAAACATGGAATCAAGTCGTTCTGCCATTTGTTCATGACCACCCAGAAGCGTAGACAAACCTTCCGGATCATGGAATACGCTCCAGGTCCAATGCCAGGAACAGCCTTCAGTGAAAGGTCCTCCCCACTCGGTGGCGTCAAAGTTGTCACGCCACTTGCCATTGGTATTCCTTGCCCACATGAAACCTTTTTCGGGATAAAACAAATTGCGATAGTTCTGTGCCTTTTTATAATAGGCTTTCGCGATTTCCTGATTTCCAGTAGCTTCTGCAAAACGTGCCAGACACCAGTCAGCATAAGCATATTCCAGAGTTTTGGCAGTTGCCTCGGGCACTTCAGGATAAGGCACATAGCCTAAACGGTCGTATTCCTCATATCCGTCGCGTCCTACCGACGCTATCTCTCCACGCGCCTGCGTCTGATGTAACATGGCCTCCAAAGCTTTGTCTTTATCAAATGTCCGTATCCCTTTCATCCAGGCATCGGTAAGCAAAGATATTGAATTGTTTCCGATCATACAGCCACGATGTCCGGGACTGGCCCACTCTGGCATAAATCCACTTTCATCGTATGCATTCACTATGGACTGCATAATTCGTCCGCTGACCTCGGGATATGCCAAAGTAAACAATGGATGTACCGCACGGAAAGTATCCCAGAATCCGTTATCAGTATACATATATCCGTCATGCAATTGTCCGTCATAAGGACTGTAATAAACAGGTTTGTTGTCCGAATCAAATTCATAGAACTCACGTGGAAATAAAAGGGTACGGTATAAGCATGAATAGAATGTTTTCTGCTGCTCATGTGTTCCGCCTTCCACCTGGATACGTCCCAATTGGTCATTCCATCTCTTTTTCGCTTCTGCTGAGACTTCTGCCAGTGAGCGCCCGGCCACTTCACGATTGAAATTCAGACGTGCCTGATCGTGACTAATAAAGGAGGAAGCTGTACGGACAGTCATTTTCTCGCCAGCTTCCAGTTGAAACTTAACGTACGCACAAGAATTTTCATCGGTGCCGGACTCGACAACGGGTTTATCAAATTCGATAATAAAGTAATTAGCAAAGTTTTCGGGCACTCCACCATTATTATAATGAGTGATACCATAGATGCAGTTCTCTTCTTTTTCCCATACCACACTTCCACCGTGTTGATAAGCATCCACCACGATATACTGCCCTTCTTCCGAAGGATATGTAATCTCAAAAACAGCTCCGCGTGAAGTAGCGGACAATGCTGTACTGACTCCATTATCGAACTTTACCTGATAACAATCGGGAGCCGCTTTCTCATTTTCATGCAAAAAACGCATTCCACGTTTCTGATTATCCATAGTCAGTTCACCCCATACGGGCATAATGGAGAATGTTCCATAATCATTGATCCACGGACTGGGCTGGTGTGTCTGGCGAAAGCCTCTTATCAAGCTATCCTTATATGTGTACATCCAACCACTTCCATTTTCTCCTGTCTGCGGACTCCAGAAATTCATCCCCCAGGGTACAGCCACTGCCGGATAAGTATTGCCATGTGAGAACTCGAAAGTCGACTCAGTTCCCATCAGTGGATTCACTAGAGATACTAAAGATACCTGAGACTTCTGTCCGCACGAAACGAGCAGAAGGCAAAGGTTGAAAAAGCAAATCAATTTCTTCATAAGCATTAATAGATTTTATTCAAATAGTCCAGAGTTTGTTCAGGACGTCGACTCATACGTAAACGCCAAACCAATTCCTGCATATTAACCGCCTCAAAACGGTCGTCCAATCGTTCGGCACACCGCTTGGCAGCCGAGGCTCCATAAGTATCGCCTTCAAAACGACTCCAGGCGTGCACACATACCACTGAAAAGCTTTCTTCCTGCGCTTCGTCTTTCAGCTTCGAAGCTATAAAGTCGGGAGAACCTTCACGTTCATGTATTCTGTCCCAGAGAGAATATTTCACCGTAATAACCGGAATATCATATCCCGCCTTATTAGTCACCCAGAAGACTTCTCCCTCACCTCCGGCATACGGAGAATATTGCAAACCAATGATACCTTCCAACTGGTCATTAGCGTCCACATAAACTTGATAGGCTTCTTTGGCCGCTTCCGACTTCACATCCATAGCCATTATTCCCAATAACTTGATCTGATATTGACGCATAGAAACCGCCAGGCGTTTTGCCGCCACTCTCAGATTGGTTTTCCGGTTATTATCCTGACTGTACGTATCTACATAATAATAGCCTCCGCCCAGCATTTCCATAAGCGAGCAATTCTGTTTCTGCAAGCCCATCAGATTGTTGAACTGTACAGGAGCCATCATCGCCAACGTAGCAACCGGCAATCCAAAAGTCATCTTCACATCTTCAGCCTCCGGAACATCATAATACCGGGAAGCAAAATCCTGCATCATCCACTGAATGTTATCACCATCGGAAAGGAAAAAAGAAACAAAGTTTTTCTTTTTCTTGAAATCAATAGACCGGGGATCGAAAATCCGGGGCAACACCTGTTCCCGGCCTTTTTCATAAAGCAGGGACAGTAACGAATGATTATAGCTCCAATCACAGGGAATCATCGGATGTCCGCTTTTGGATACACGGGCTACAAATTGATCTTCACTCACTCCTTGCTCCCAGCCGTATACCGGAGCATTGGGTTCCAGCCAGGCAAGCACTTCTTCGAGTAATGAAATGTTTTGTCCGGCCTCAGCGTCTCCCAGTTCCTTGTTCAGGTTCAATACAAACAGATTGTTCTTGATGGCAAATTCGCGCAATTCTCCGGTTTGCACCGGCATTATGACCAGTGCCTTTTTACTACATTTATTTCTGAATTCACGCCAGGCATCCACTGTAGTCTTTCGGGTGGCATCATATTTCATCTTATACCCCGCTTTCTCAAAATACTCCTTATCACGAATATCCACAATAATGGAATTGTACACATGAGAAGCGACAGATGCCACTACACCACTTTCCGGATTATTCTTCACATCGGTCAATACATATCCATCGAACATTCCTTTTAACTGGACTTTTACACCATCCACAGAGGAGTATTCATTGCATGCCAGTTCAAGACCATTCTGCATGCCTTGTTCATGTATCCCCATATCTTCCAAAGCCTGTCTGGAAAGTTTATAAGAAGTCTTTCCACCGTGGTCGCACAACCAGACCGCTATTTCACTCTTGCCTTTTTCTACCGCACGGTTCGTCAATCCCGCCAAGGACTGACACAAGAGATGGTATTGCAATCCGCGCATTTTATCTGTTTCGTCTACACTATTACGGCTATCCACAGGGATTACCCCCACACAACTCCAGTACTTCTTCGGCTTAGCCTTCATTCCGGGCATATGATATTTTCCCTCATCCGCCACAGATTCAGATATCCACGGACTTTCAGAGAAACGATAAGGAACACTGCCAATCGCTTTCAGCCCAGCAAAAAGCAACAGGAAACCAATAATAAACTTCATGATTCAACTAAAAAAAATACCTATTGAAAACTATTATCCTACCTACTAACTATAACTGTATCTCAAAAACCGGGGAATAGTTATACTTAGCCTGTATACCTTCACCCAGATCTTTGGGCAGCGCACCGATACGGAAGAAGTACTTCTGTCCGGCTTTCAACTTCTTACCTTCGTCAGAGTTCAAGTCCAATGTCAATGTAAAGACTTTATTCGCATTCCGGTTATTATTCTCAAAATTGATATCATCACCTTCAATATTAGCCGTTACATGTGCCAAATTGAAAGAATTGGACGGATTCTTATCCGATTGAGCAAACAGGGCCACCTTTTCGGCTTTACCAGTGCTGTGACCGTACTGTAATTTAAAGGTGGCAACAATAGCGTTATTCTCTTTCTTCACAACGGGCTCTTTGATACGAATATTCGGAATCACCCTGAAATCAAGCTTATTTTCTCCTTTGTCGAAACGATATCCTTTAATCGTATCCAACTTCACAAAGTTACCATTATTCATAATGACATCATAAGTACCGGAGAAAACAAGATTATTTCTATATTCTCCATTCAGCATGAGCTTCCATTGCTGCACCTTGCGAATAGCATATCCATACTCTATAACCTGCACACAAGCTGCATCACCACTGGTACCTATTTCCTGCTGAATCAACTCTTCTGTTTCGGCATCAATTACCGCACCATATACTTGTGCATCCGGACCATCAAAATTATCCAGTTCGCAGCTTACCATGAAGACCGCCGCACTGATTCCGGCTATTATATATTTAATCTTTCTCATATTCTGTACTAATTTAAAAGTTAAGGATTCTGAATCATCTGGTTAATGGCATTGCGTGGTACATCTTCATAGTATTCGGAGATTGAATAGCTATTGGGACCATTCAGACTTGCTCCCATAGTGGTTTTACGCACAAATATCAGGGAAGGATTCGTATCACGCAAATCAAGCATAGGCACCAAAATGTCATGAGAGAAATTATTCATCAATGTATGCAGCACTCTCCAACGACGCAAATCCCAGATACGGATATTCTCAAAAGCGAGCTCCACAAAGCGTTCGTTTCTCACATTCTCTCTCGTTAATTCTATTTCATTGGTATGTGCGGCTCTCTTACGAATATCGTTCAACGCTTTTGCTGCAATAGTCTTATCCCCCAACCCGCTTTCGCAGACTGCTTCTGCATAATTCAGCAACACTTCCGCATAGCGGAATACAATATAATCCAACGTCGTCTTATGATATTGCGCCGGCATGCTTTCACTGATCATCTTTCTCATGAGGAAACCAGACATGGAATGAGTTCCGTCTCCCGGCCAGAAACCGGACACCTGATGCTTTTCACCTCCTAAAGAATAGTAAGTCTTACCGTCTTTTCCGGTCACTGTAGTCGGAACACGATACAGTTCTGTTCCATCCGGTTGAATCACACCGCCTTGCATCACAATCTTAGTCCCTTTCCATTCGGTACCGGGAAGTATGATGGAAGCCCACAGACGAGCATCTTTCGCTTTTTTCTCATCTCCATAAGCGATGCCATTAAACAAATCATAAGGGGTATCCCTATTTACTTTGATATAATCAGTATAGCCAGTATCAAAACCTGCATTGGAATAATTGTCATTGACACGAGTCTTGACCTTTGCATCCGAACGGATACCTGGCAGGTCCGTATAATCTTCATAAGCATCTACCAAATTAAGAGCTGGAGACATTTTGCCCTGTCCCTGTGTCTGGTAAGGCTCGATAAAGTAATTTAAACTACTGGCAAACTCAGATCCTTCTTTTACAATACCTTTAATAAAAATAGCCTCTCCGTCTGTTTGGTTCGGATTAACAAAGATACTACGATAGTTCTCCTCCGCTTCCTTCGGATTGGCAGGATTCGGTTTATACAGTTTATGGTCCGATTCTGTCATAATGGCCAGGGAAGCATCAATACAATGTTGATAGAAATAGGCTGCATTTTCGGGTTTCATTCCGGCTAAGCCTTTTGTCACAGCCTCTCCTTCCATCGGTGCCAGTTCTCCGAATTTGGCAATAGAAGCAGCATACAAAGCGGCACGAGATTTTAAAGCCAATGCTGCCCATCTGGTTGCCCGTCTGTCCGAACGCTCTTTGGGAAGTTGCGCAGCTGCAAGATCACATTGCTGCATTACATAATCCCATGTATCATACTCTGTGCTGCGTGGAACCACCAAAGCTCCCGGATTGGCCGGATCATACTCCTGCAATTCCTTGATCAGCGGTACTCCACCGAATTTTTCTGCCAGGTAGAAATATACATAAGCAGTCATGAAAGCAGCCTCCCCTTCCAGTTCTTTCTTTTCACTGTCACGAATATCCAGTGTAGGGATGATGCTTTTCAGCAAATTGATACTACGAAGCGTTTCATAGCCATGATTAAAATAATCCGCACGAATAACGTATCCCGGTGATTGCTCACCCCACTGGCTTTGTACAGCTTCCTCACAGATGTTGGCATACCATAATAAACCGATATTTCCTGTCGGATTATTGAAACCTCCTTCTCCGCTGGTACCCGGCATAAACATGTAATCCTCAATAGGCAAATCGCGATAAATAGTTGCCATAAAAGCTTTTGCCCCATTAGGGTTATTAAACAGCTCATTGGGGGTGATCTTGTTATTAGGCTCAATGTCCAGCAAGTCCGTACATGCCGTAAACACAGCTGATAGACCGATAACCAAATAATATTTTATATTTTTCATATCTAACGTTTTTTATATTAGAAGCTAACATTTACACCGAAGTTGATAGAAGACGATAACGGATAATTCATCATACGATTATCCTGACCGGCTGTTTTCTCCGGATCCAGCTTCAAATCCTTCTTCAAATAAGAGTCACAGAATGTGAAGATGTTATAAGCATTTACATAAACACGCAGGTTTTGCAAGCCTACATGGCTGGCCCAGCGTTGAGGTAACGTATAACCGACTTCAAGACTCTTCAGACGAAGATAACTTCCATCCACCGTATTGCGGTCTGTCTCCTGTGCATTGTTCCCCATCGGGTTGTAGTTGGCCACGCGGGCTGCCGGGAATCTTCCCGGAATCCAGTTGCTGTTTGCATCAAACGGATCTTCACGATGCCATCTGTCATACAGATAAGCAGATGAATTACCTTCCCAAGGTGCATAATTGCGCAGGTTGTCGGGGATCTGGATAGAATAACAGGCTGCTCCCTGGAATAAAGCCATGAAATCGAACCATTTCCATTCAGCTGTCAGAGTGACGCCATAATTCAGAGCCGGCATATTCAATCCATAATACTTAGGCTTCATGTCATTGCCATCGATGTATCCATCACCATTTACATCTTGCAGATAATAGTCTCCTGGAAGAATCATGGTGTTACCTCTATCACCGCTTTGCACAGGCGCATTATAAATCTGATCATAGTTCTGGAATTGCCCAGCTGTTGTATACCCCCAGCCGATGCCACTCCAACGTCCTTCGGTAGCGGATTTCCAAACATCCCAACTACTTTCGTATTCACCATGTATCTGGCGGGTCATCTTACTGCGGGCAAAGTTGAAGTTTCCTTGTACACTGTATGAAACCTGACCGATCTTGTTCCGGTGCCCCAAGGTAAACTCAATACCTTCGGTGCGGTCGGCATTCAGATTTTCTTCCGGCAGGGAAGCTCCGAATGTGTTGGTCAGTTGGCTGCCTCTGGTAGCCAGCAGCCCATCTCTGTCACGACGATAAACATCAAATGTGAAGTCCAACAAGCCATCCCACAAGGTTATATCCACACCAAGGTCATAAGTACGTGTCGTAATCCAGGTCAGGTTCTTATTGATAAGTGACGGAGTCAGTACTCCATTGGTTTGTGTACCGTCAACGAACTCATACCCCTTTGATCCCATTGTAAAGCCTTCTATGAACTGGAATTCATTACCGGCATCAATACCGGTCTCTCCATAACTGGCTCTCAACTTCAAGTTACTGACAAACGGTATATTATCCTTAATAAAGGATTCCTCGGACATTCTCCAGCCTGCACTGACAACCGGGAAAAATCCCCAACGACTCCCCGGAGCATAACGATAAGAACCATTATAACGGAAAGCACCTTCCAACAGATATTTGCCTTGGTAGTCATAATTCAGGCGTCCCAGATAAGAGATGTTTGCCGTCTCTCCATAGCCGCCAGAATTCTGGATGTTCGTTTGAGAGCCTAAGTCAAGAATAGGTTTAGAGTAAATCTCATACTCGCGGGTAGCAGAAACATTATCATTCCAGCCATGATTCATTTCGTACATAGCCATCAAAGAAATGTTATGGTCGCGCGCAATAGTAGTACTATAAGACAATTGTGCCTGAATATTGAGATTATTACCATTATTCATATTCACATACAAACTGCTCGGGTCATTAATTGTCTTTGATACATCATACGATTCATTCTGCGAATTATAACTGTACAACTGGTAGAGCTTTCTCTCATGCGAAGTACGGTTATCACTGGCATCATACGAAGTCATTAATTTAGCTTTTAATCCCTTTACCCAAGGAACATCATAGGTCAATGTGGCAGTTGACTGTAAACTACGTCCTCTACTGGTATTCATACCGGTGAGATCACCATTCATTGCTGCCACTGGATTGTCCAGGAAAGGATAAGCTGCATTGTAGTATTCGGAATTGTTATTGGCATACACTCCGGATGTCGGTCTCATCAATGTAGATTTAAACAGTAAGTCAAAGACTCCCTGAATAGGGGCATTCGTCACGTCATATCTTCCGGAAACATTAACTTCCGCTTTAAGATACTTAGACAACTGGGCTGTAAAATTACTACGCATAGTATATCTTTCGTAATTGAAATCGCCTCCTCGTGTCAAGTCACCATCGTGAGCATAACCGAAACTAGCATAATAGGTCATCTTATCACTACCACCTTCGATAGAAAGAGTATGTTGCTGGCTACCTGCACTTTTTTTGAATACAGCATCCAACCAGTCAGTACTTTCATAGCCAGGACCACCGGCTTGCCATTTGGCTAGTTCTTCAGGAGTGGTAGTAGGTCCGGTACCTGCATTCATTGACAATTCATTGGAAATCTCCGCATATTGGGCAGCATTCATAACCTTCATCATGGAAGTGGGGAAAATAGCCGTGAATGAACCGTTGTAATTAAAGCGAGCTTTACCTTTTCTTCCTTTTTTAGTGGTAATAATCACAACTCCATTAGCTGCATTCATACCATAGATTGCCGCAGCACCATCTTTTAGTACAGAAATGTTTTCAATATCTTCCGGATTCAAGCGCTGAAATTCAGAACCACCGTCACCACTATCGCGGACAACGCCATCGATTACATACAGCGGACTACCAAAACCACGAATTTGTACCATAGAGCTGAACGAACCAGGTTGACCGTCCTGCTGACGGATCTGCACACCGGCAATCTTTCCCTGCAAGCTCTGAGCCACACTCGTGCTTTTGGTCGTCAGCACTTTGTCACCACTAAGAGTAGAAATAGCCCCAGTCAGTGTCTGTTTCTTCTGGGTACCATATCCCACAACTACAACTTCGCCCAAAACGGCTTCATCTTCCTTTAACACCACTCTTACTGAGTTTTCGGCTCCTACTCTGACTTCCTGAGTCTGAAAACCAATATAGGATATCTGAAGAACAGCGTTCTTCTCAAGATTTTGTAGTACAAATTCACCCGACATATCTGCCACGGCATTCTTATTATTGTCTCCTTTCACTACAACAGTCGCACCAACCAGCGGATTCCCTTCCTGGTCTATCACCTGTCCTTTAAACTGTGCATGTTGCGCATATACCATTGTGGTACAGAGTAACATGATACATCCCAACAAGGTACGTGCTAAATGATTCATGTGTTTTATCATATAAAAAAAGATTTTTAACTTTACAATTACATAAAAGATTTCTAAATGTTACGTTTCCAACGTTTCTCAGTGGATACATTCTTGGGGTCATTTAATCTTTTCTTTTAACATAGGCATTTTCTTTTAGGGGTTAACATTCTTATTTTATTGTTACGTAACGAAAGTCATGTTTATCCGCCTCCGAAAGTACCGGGGCTTCCAAACGATTGTCAATAATGCGATCCCAATACGGACTCAGATCCAACGTTTTTCCCTCTTCCACCACAAACTCTTTAATTTCGATTTCTCTCTTTTCGGAAGTAGGAAGTCCCGCAGGCTCCGATATCACTTTATTGAAACTGATCCGCTCTTTACCATATTTCTTCGTTATTTTGAAAGTAATGGATTTCTTCTGAGGATCAGCAGTTACTACTCCCCAAAAGTTAGGATAAAACAAAGGGATGCTGATTACTTTATCATCGGCCACTACAGGAGCCAGACGCAATTCTTTTCGGGGAATGTTAACGCCTGCACCAGCCAATACATCTGTAGAGAACCAAGTTACCGGAGCTGTCATATAAGTAATGTCACTGGGGTTCCACAAGTTTTGAGTCCATGTCCATCCTTTACGCAGATGTACTAATTGGATGTGTTTCATAATGTCCATGGCATCTTCATAAAATCCCGCCTGCATACCGGCCAAAGCAGTATAACTTTCCAGATAGAAGGGCCAGCATTGTGATCCCCTATTATCAATGCCCCGGTTCAGATTGATATCCCACACTTTATTAGCGTAATAATCAGGAGACTTGGAAAGAGAAATCTTGCATTGAGATATCATAGATGCCTTCACTATATCCATAGGATACACATCTCCCCATCCGCAGTAACGGCTCAGGAACTGGCCTGCCAACTGTCCCGTAAACAATACATTATCCAGTCTTTTGGAACCATCCGATTCACAGCCGTAGGCAAAAAAACGTCCGTTCCACAACTTCTCAAGAGCCTCTTTCTGAGAGGTAGCAAACTGTTGTTGCGCCTGTTTCACAATGCTTTCATCTCCAATAGCTTTTCCTATAGCTTCGTAAGCCTTGAGTGTAGCCAGCCATACACCTGCATAGTAAGAATACAAAGAGGGATGAGTAAAATCATCGTACGTAGTAGGGCCTACAGGTATTGTACTGCCTTGGAGCATACGACTATATAAGAATTTCATGGCTCTTTTAACTCCCGTAAGATGCGCTTTCAAGTACTCTGCATCACCAGTCTGCTCATAGTCTTTAACAAGTTGTATGATCCAGCCGGAAGCATTGTCCAACATCCAACCCTTTTCCGTTGGCACACGACCACCTACGGTACCCATACCTACATAGTAATGTCCGATAAAATGAAGTATATAACCTTCCGGATCCATTGCATCTGCAAAAATATCCATCTCCGAACGATCCAGTTGAGTGAAAAATTTCTGGTAAAAAGGATGTGAACTCAGACGTTGATCCATTGTTCCGGCAAAACCACCCATAGCTCCCTCATTAACCATAACATCACCTCCTTTAGTAAGTACCATATTGGTGTAAATGACATATCCACTATTAATAAGCTTAAACTTATACCAGTCAGGAAGGCTACTCTCAAGAACCGGAATCTGCCACTCCGTAGTCTGTCGGGTAATTCTTGCCCTATTGGATACAGCATAGCTCACCATAGAATTCATACTATTAAAATAATTATGATAGTATTTATTGTAGTCAGCCCCACAAGGCCAGTAGCTACCGATAGGAAGGGCTGCCGCATCAATCTGCAGTTCAGGAGCATACCATGCCAGCATAAAACGAATTGTTTTCTTTTGACCCGCTTTCAACTGTGTCTTAACAGCCAGTGCAGAAGCAGAAGAAGTTTGAGATTGCTCCGTCAGTACATTTTTGGTTAGTGAAGAAGTGAATTCTCCATTATTTCTAAACTGATCCCATGCTTCAGAATTCGAACGATAAGCTGGAAGATAAGATACATTCTTTTCTTCTTCCACTGCAATCACCACTTGATTCACATAGTTCTGAAAAGTCAATTTGCGAGGTTGTAAGCTATCTGCAGCATATTGTATCAGTCCTTTCAGACTCCCCATCTGATAAGGTTCTACATAGGTTTTAGCTTTCTCACGCAACGGCCAGTTTTCTCCATTATTTATATTAGCTCTACCTTCGCTCAATAACTGACCATTATCAAAACCTTCCAAGCTCTTCGGATCATTAAACAACCCGATAAAATCTTCCCAGGAAAAGGCTAATGCAGCTTCCATGTCCTCCTGAGATATGAGATCAACCTCAAACCATACTACCGGCAAAGAGGAATCTTTCACATTGTGCGGCACCAATCCTGAATAGGCACGAATTACAGGGGTTACTTTCAAATTATTATCCGCATAACTTAATTCTGCTGTAGGAAATAATCCTCTATATTGAGTATGTTCTACTCCCTTCATTCCATACAAAACATGATTATCCCTAACCAGACGAACAGCTTCTTTTTCATTTCCCTTCCGTGTCCATAAAGAGAAGAATGAATGCTCCGAACGTTTAATAGGAGTATGAATATTATTCATTCCTATCCTGGTGAATTTGCCACTTGGAGCGAAATTTATATTGCCTACTCCAATACCACCCAAGGGCACTCCGCTTACGTCTTCATGATCTTTTAATGAAAGGTAAGTATAGTTGGTTTCTCCACCTAAAACTCCACTTTGAAGACTGAACTTGGTATTGGCTTCATCGACACCATAATTGTTCTGATTTTCTTCTTGTCCATACAGTGCAAACATTCCTGCAAGGCAAAAGGCTAAAGAGACAAAGGTTCTTTTACTCATACATGTGTTTTTTAAGATTAATAATAGAAGTTATGAATCTACTTCTGCTTTCGTTAGCGTTCGAGTGCAAAAATAGATGCTGATAGATTACAATAGCGGTTACATTAGGGTTAATCGAGGGTTAATTTTGAGAGGTATTTTATTAATTACCCGATTAATTTAAGAAAATCTATGCTCTATGGCATAAAGTTACAGACATAAAAAGATTGCCTCTAAATATAGAAACTTATAAATTGGAAACAGTCCTTTTTTTCTGATTATTGAAAACTTGTCCTTAAGTCATTGTGTATGATATCAGAGTAAGAATATGAATAGTTATTACCCATACTTTTATTATATTCTGCAATATACAGATAATATTTCTTCATTGCCTGATCTTCCTTCTTCAGCTTATGGCAGGCATTCAGCATATACCACAAAGCCGTATCATTCAATGAATCTACTCTCAGCCAGATTTCAGCCAATTGAACAACCTGCTCATACGCAGCTTTCATATATAGATTATTCAACTCAATCGTCAACATCTCATGCAATTCATATTCTTGTTCGCTCTTAAAGGAATCAAACATAGAGTCGTCAATAGACTTTAAGAATTTCCCTCGCGACAAAATTCCGATCAGTGATTGGCTGACTTCCTGAGATGCATCACTTTGCCGGATTTTATTCATTTGTTCAAGATATTGTTGATAATCGCAATAGAAAGCCTCTGACAATTGGATAGAATAGCGACTATTAGTATACACCAATTCAATACCTTCTAAATCATCCAGTATTTTTCTTAATCGATTTATTGTTACGCCCTTCAAATTTTTGGCACTACTCAATTCTTTTTCAGGCCATAACAGCCCATAAATATAATTCGAGGTAATGCCTTCCTTATTACCTAAACCATTCAGGAAAGTAAGTAAGAACAGCTGCTTTATCTTGGAACTAAATAGATGAGTGATATCTCTTCCTTTTTTATCTATTATAGTGAATTCCCCAAACAGATACAAAGCATTTGCCTGTGATGACTTTCTATTTTCAACCTGAGTGAAAGTTTCACGAATAGGTGTGGCTTTAGGCATCAGTTGTTTCTCTTTCTTCCTTTTCAAATAATACGCAATGCCAATAATCAATACCAGTACAACAATCATTACAAAAATAACAGCACGCAAAGAAAGTCCTTCTTCAACAGCATATAAAAACAATGCGCTCTCTGCAATGGCAGGTGCCGACAATGAATAAAAACGCGTCACCGAAGATTCTCCGCCACGTTCATTAAATTCTTGCGTACAACAATAAAACTCCTTTGTTTCTTTATTATAATAAAGGTTTGCATTAGATAAAATGGCCTTCGACTCCATAGGAATAGAATTACCTAATACTTCATAGGAATCATTCTGCAACGAGAACTTATAAAGCTGCAAATGGGAAGAAGCTTCCTGCATAGGATAACACAACGTATAAAAAGAAGCTCCATCATCAGATAAAAGAAGGTTTCTTACCGGAACAATCTGAGTTCCATCATAAGAGAAGTCCCTCACTTTCTGCACGGTCGAATCTTTCAGATTTATCTTATAAAGATCATAATAGTATATTTTCCCGATACTCTGATCCCCACTACTATTCCCAGTGCCACCAAACAAAAGCAACTCATTAGCATTCAACGCTCCCATAGAAGAGAAAAAACGAGGGGCTACAAAATCACCTTTCAATTTAATAGTATTCCATGACTTTTGATCCAAATCATATACTTCTAATGTATTGGTATATTTCCGTGAACCAAAACCTCCAAAAATATAGAACTTATTATGAATAGTATCCAGATAAGAAGAATGGTGGTGTCGCTGTGAAGGCAAAAATTTATCATCAACCTTTTCCACTTCTCCTGTAAGTACATTCAAAGCACAAATGGTACAAACATCCGCATGATTATCCACTTCATAGATATAAACAGAATGAGAATCCGGATAGAAAAAGTTTGTTCCCAAATACATCTTCATCGGTAGGGGTTGATGCTTATACCCTTCCCAGATATTACGGCGGATATCCAAGGTATACAGAGAGTCACTATTAAAATAGACAAAATTGCCAGATTTGGAATCATAATTATACCCCGCCGTACTTTCAGAAGCCTGCGAATGAAGCAGATTCCAATAATAAGATTTATTTATTAACCAGATTGGGTTAATTGCTTTTCCTCTGATCTTTCCTTGTTTATCATGAACAAGAATACCGGAACTTTCATTCAAAGGAAAATTGATTTGTTGATCCATGTCGGAAATTACTAAATTCCGTATTGCAAAAGAAGGAATTTCTTCAGAAAACTTACTACTTCCGAACATGATGGTAGGAGTCAATTCTCCGGATAAGCCTAATTTTCCTGATTGATATTGTCGCTTATCAATAGTAAGGCATACAGAATCTTCTTTTAAAAAAAAGGAGATTTCTATGGGTATCCAACGCCGAGGGCCAAGTGTTTTATTACATAGAGTATCTATAATAAGACATTCTTTTGCCTCAATATTAAACTTTAGATAACTCCGTTCGTCATTGTCATAAGAGAAAACAAAACTGTAAATATCTGCATTTTCACGCTTCAGATCTTTTAATCGGAATATATAACCGAAAGATCCATAATCCTGAATAGCCAAATCATAAGATATAGAGAAATGACCTTTAAAGGTCAAAGGATTTTCATCAAAAACAGAATAGCTTGTCTTTTGTATAGTTTCAGATTCATAAGTATTAAATTCAAGACCTTGAGCATTAGCTCGCAAGCATAAAAAACAAAGTAGCAATATGAAAGATCCTATATATCTCATTATCATTTCCTTGTCATGTAGTTACTTATTTATTAACCAGACAAATATATAACTTAAAAACCGGACTCATGAAACATAAGCCCGGTTTTAACAAAAATGTATTCTTATCTTTAATTCGCCATCTCAGAAATAAACTTAATACGAACCAACCTTACTTCTTCTTCCGTGAAATCATCACCCAGTTCATCAAGTGCGTCATCTATCTTGTCAGTAGTAGATTCCTTGAAATAATCATAGATATCCAACATGTGGTCTTCGTCCATAATCTCATCCAGGAAGTAATCAATATTCAACTTCGTACCAGAATAAACAATCGCCTCGATTTCGTCCAGTAAATCACCAAACTCAATGCCTTTGGAAAGTGCGATATCATCCAATGCCACCTTACGGTCTACAGCCTGAATAATAGCCACTTTCATCTTGGATTTATTAGCAACCGTACGAACACGTAAGTCTTCAGGGCGTTCGATTTCATTCTCTTCACAGTGACGTTTTATCAGCTTGCAAAACTCCTCACCGTAGCGTTTAGCCTTACCTGCACCTACCCCAGGAATGTTTTGCAATTCATCCAGTGTCACCGGATAAATGGTTGCCATGGCTTCCAATGAAGGATCCTGGAAAATTACATAAGGCGGTACTTCCAGTTTCTTGGAAAGCTTCTTACGTAAATCCTTCAGCATGGAATAAAGAGCCGGATCGACAGCACAAGAGCCACCACCCCTTGCCGGAGCTTCTTCTTCCACTTCTTCGAAATCATTATCTTCGGTTATCTTGAACGATTTAGGATGTTTCAGGAACTTCTTTCCTTCATCCGTTACTTTCAGCAAACCGTAATTTTCCACATCTTTACTCAAGTAACCAGCAATGAGCGCCTGGCGAATGACAGCATTCCATGTTCTGTCTTCTTCTCCCATGCCGGAGCCGAAAGCTTCCAGGTCTTCATGCAGATGCGCCTGCACTTCGGTAGTTTCACGTCCTTGTATAATATCGATGATATAATCTGCCTTAAAATTTTCTTTCACCGCGAGAATAGCCTCTATCACGGTACACAATAATTCTTGAGCCTCCACTTGTTTTTTCGGGTTTAAACAGTTGTCACAATTTCCACAGTTCTCTTCCAAATACTCTTCGCCGAAGTAATGCAACAGCGTCTTTCGGCGGCATACAGAAGATTCGGCATAAGCAGCAGTTTCCAACAGAAGCTGTTTGCCAATTTCCTGTTCTGCTACAGGTTTGCCTTGCATGAACTTTTCCAGTTTCTGCAAGTCTTTATTGGTATAAAAGGTAATGCACTGCCCTTCACCTCCGTCTCTTCCGGCACGTCCTGTTTCCTGATAATATCCTTCCAGACTTTTCGGAATATCATAATGAATGACATAACGTACATCGGGCTTATCAATACCCATACCGAAAGCAATGGTTGCCACAATCACATCTATTTTCTCCATCAAGAAGTCGTCTTGATTTTGCGTGCGTGTTGCAGAATCCATTCCTGCATGGTATGCGCGGGCATTAATACCATTCGCCTGTAGAATCTCAGCAAGCTCCTCCACCTTTTTCCGGCTCAAGCAATAAATAATGCCCGACTTTTCCGAATTATTCTTGATGAACTTGATGATATCTCTATCTATGTTATTGGTCTTGGGACGTACCTCATAATAGAGGTTTGGACGATTGAACGACGACTTGAACACTTCGGCATCAATCATACCCAGATTCTTCTGGATATCATGTTGCACTTTAGGGGTCGCAGTCGCAGTTAGAGCAATCACCGGAGCTTTTCCGATTTCATTGATAATAGGACGGATACGCCGGTATTCCGGACGGAAATCATGTCCCCACTCGGAGATACAATGTGCTTCATCTACAGCATAGAAGGATATCTTCACTGTCTTCAGAAACTCCACGTTTTCCTCTTTCGTCAGCGATTCGGGAGCTACATACAGTAACTTTGTCTTACCGCTGAGGATGTCAGACTTCACCTGATCTATCGCACCTTTATTAAGAGAAGAGTTGATAAAATGGGCAATACCATCTTCTTCACTGAAGTTACGCATCGCATCGACTTGGTTCTTCATTAGGGCAATCAACGGAGAAATCACAATACCCGTACCTTCCATCATTAATGACGGTAACTGGTAGCATAGTGATTTTCCTCCACCTGTAGGCATCAGCACAAATGTATCGTTACCTGCCAACAGATTTTGTATGATAGCCTCCTGATTTCCTTTAAATGTGTCAAATCCGAAGTACTTCTTCAGCTGGTCTGTCAAATTAATCTTCTTCCCTGCCATGATTCATTAGGTTGTTTTTTGAGTGATTGTTTAACATCTCGGTTAGCTATTCTTTTTGTAAGAACTCTAACAAAGTTATAAACAACTTCTTAAATTTCAAGCATAATCCAATGAATATTTTTCAATAAAAAACAAAATAGTCGGTTTCGTGTACCCTTACCATTTGATTTTAAGCAGTTTGCAGTTTTGCAATGTTTGCTTTTTCAAGTTGTTGTTTTGCGTAATCCAACGTCACAACAAAGGTATCTTTGTGCTCAGAAGGGATTTCGAACATAGCATCCATCATTATGGTCTCCACAATAGATCGCAATCCACGGGCTCCCAATTTGTATTCCACAGCCTTATCGACTATGTATTCAAAAACCTCATCTTCGAACTTCAATTCCACTTTATCCATCTCAAACAGCTTTACATACTGTTTGATAATAGAGTTCTTGGGTTCAGTCAGGATGGAGCGCAAAGCAGCACGGTCCAATGGATTAAGATAAGTCAACACCGGCAGACGACCGATGATTTCAGGTATCAAACCGAATGACTTCAAATCCTGCGGAGCGATATATTGCATCATATTGCTCTTATCGATCACCGCAGTATTACGCACTGCACTATAACCCACCACATGCGTATTCAGTCGTTGAGCTATTTTCTTCTCAATGCCATCGAATGCACCGCCGCAAATGAAAAGGATATTCTTCGTGTTCACCGGAATCATCTTCTGGTCGGGGTGTTTACGTCCACCCTGAGGCGGTACGTTCACCACTGAGCCTTCCAACAATTTCAGTAAACCTTGCTGTACACCTTCTCCACTCACATCACGAGTGATGGAAGGATTATCACCCTTACGGGCTATTTTATCAATTTCATCAATGAACACAATGCCTTGTTCTGCTTCGGGAACATTATAATCTGCCACCTGCAGCAGGCGAGTCAGAATACTTTCAATATCCTCACCTACGTATCCTGCCTCGGTAAGCACCGTGGCATCCACAATCGTAAAAGGAACATGAAGCAGTTTGGCAATAGTACGCGCCAGCAGGGTCTTTCCCGTACCAGTACTTCCTACCATAATAATGTTGGACTTTTCAATTTCCACATCATCACCGCCGTCCTTTTGCAACAGGCGCTTAT
>OHQG01000521.1_pt1 | contig 19632 bp, 20 predicted proteins | sample 1577871 | NCBI WGS metagenome assembly OHQG01 (sample SAMEA3879604, study PRJEB24766) | human gut metagenome | biome: human-associated habitat; feature: feces | place: USA | collected 1985/1987
AACTAATCCAGTTATAACAAACGAAGTTGTCAACTAAAACCAGTACACATCACATTCATTCTGTGCACGGAAACGGTCATTCCCACGAAGAGAAACGAGCGTTCCCATTAGAGGAAACTGTCGTTCCCAAGTGCAGGGAACTTCATTGCCGGAAATCGTTTCAATAAAGAATTCCAGTTTCTTTCCAGAATCGCCCTTTACCTTTGCAATATCAGAATAAACCAAAGTATTAATTTTTAAAAACAGAAGAATATGAAAAAGTTAGTTTTATTATTAGTATGTATGTTCACGATGCACACAATGGTAATGGCGGATAATGACAAACCGATCCAGGTAAATCAACTCCCTGCAAAGGCTCAAACTTTCCTCAATACCTACTTTAAAGATCATAAAGTGGCATTGGCAAAAGAGGAAAGTGGAGTATTCTATAAAAGCTACGATGTAGTCTTTACTAATGGCGAAGAAGTAGAGTTTGATAAAACAGGAGAATGGAAAGAAGTGAAATGCCGTCAGAGTGAAGTTCCTGCCCAGATTATCCCGGAAGCCATCCGTAATTATGTAAAGGAAAACTATCCGGATACAAGAATCCTGCAGATTGAGCTTGACAAGAAAGAGTATGAAATCAGACTATCCAACCGTTTGGAAATCACGTTCGATTCAAAGATGAGGGTGATTGATATTGATGACTAAATCAAAGATATACTTCCATTTCGTTACTGCTGTAACAGTTACAGCGGTAACGAAACAAAATAACAACTGTTTGTATCAAGTGTCAAAGCTGTTTCAAAACTCAAATACAACAGCACAATGTTTCGTCATAAACCCGCACCGTTCTAACGTCCTGCGTGAAGCCACATTATCGGCAGCACAACCGGCAACAGGCACATATCCAGCCTTCAAGCACGTCTTTTTCAGATGAGAAATAATCATCACGGCATATCCTTGCCTGCGAAATGCTGGATTCACCCACATACCTACATCAAAAATGTCCTTATCAGGAAGTACTCGGATAAGATAACCACAGCCAACGAGTGCTCCATCCTTCTCATACATCAGTATCATACGCTTTGAAACGGTATAATTCAACTCTTCGGGAGATTCGTACAAATCACTGTCATGAGTCAGCAGCAACGGAACATCAATTTCTTTTGCTTTACGAACGGTTACGCCAGCCGGCAAAGGCATCACAATTTCGTCAGTGAAGAAGCGGAACAAAATACCGCCTATTTTACAGAACCGGCAGAATGTATGGCAACAAGTCATAAACAAATCATCGAAGGACTTACAGAAAGCATTTTTAATCTGAAACTCTCCCAACATTCGTCCGAAGATTTCTTCTTTTCGGGTAAACATCTTGTCGAGTAGATAGAATTCAACCAATTGTCCTTCTTCCGAACAGACAAAATATCCCACCCTTTCTACATCCGTTTCAATACTGACACAAGTCCCTTTCGCAACAAGCCACTCGCAATGTAACTCTTGCGGATAACGCAAAGAAGCTAAATATTGCTCCCGCAAATCACGGAGTGATGCCAACGGTACATTTTTAAATTCAATCATAGATCCATTTTTGCTAAAGATACGAAAGTTTTCCTGATACAGAAAAATCACTTCACTAAATCAATGTAATCTCCGTATCCTTCCGCCTGCATCTTGTCTTTGGGAATGAACCGCAGGGAAGCACTGTTTATGCAATAGCGCAAACCGCCTTTATCTGCCGGACCGTCTGTAAAAACATGACCTAAATGAGCATCACCCGTAGAACTGCGAACTTCCGTGCGCACCATACCGTGAGAGGTATCCACTTTCTCCTGAATGAGTTTACGGTCGATAGGCTTTGAAAAGCTGGGCCAGCCACAACCAGAATCGAACTTATCGGTAGAGACAAACAAAGGCTCGCCTGTAGTCACATCTACATAAATGCCAGGGCGATGTTCATTCCAATAAGAATTATGAAAAGCCGGTTCGGTTGCATTCTTTTGAGTCACGGCATATTGTTCTGCTGTGAGCTGCGAACGCAAAACGGCATCATCCGGTTTGCGATAAACAGTTGCAGGCTTCTTCGGCATTTTTGCTTTACGCGCCAGTTCGAATAATTCCGGATGGATATGGCAATAACCTCCAGGATTCTCGTCTAGATAATCCTGATGATAGTCTTCTGCCGGATAGAAGTTTTCCAAAGGCTTAATTTCCACTGCCAACGGACGGGTATAAGCCGCAGCCAGACGGTTGACAGTTTCCCGAATGAGCGGTAAATCTGCCGAATCGGTGTAATAGATGCCTGTACGATACTGGGTGCCACGATCATTTCCCTGACGGTCCACACTGGTAGGATCTATCGTTTTGAAATAGAGGTCTATAAGGAAAGGCAGATCCACTTTTACCGGATCGTACTGCACCTTTACGGTTTCTGCAAAATCCGTGGTGCCGGTACACACCTGTTTATAGGTTGGATTGGCAATATTTCCGTTGGCATAGCCCACTTGCGTAGCTTCCACACCTTCAATCAGTTTCAGGAAATGTTCGGTTCCCCAAAAGCATCCTCCTGCCAGATAAATTTCTTTGGTTGACTTCATATCTTTTTTCCTTTCTGCCTGCCCGGTCCGGTTATTGGCACAAGCAAGACAACTTATTAACAATACAAAAGCGAATATCAGTTGTTTCATATCCTCCCCCTCTCCTGACGGTTCTTATGTTTCCGTTATATAATAACAATACAACGGGCAGTATAGTTGAAAGCAGTAAGTCAAGGAGCATAATTTATTTCCGCCTTTCGTGCCTGTGAGTGCTGGAACTGACGGGCTATTTTGAACTCCTTGCCTTCTTTCAGCAGATAAGATCCTGTCTGCTTGAACCAGAAGCCGACATGGGCGTCAATGCATTGCCGGCGGATATCCAGCACCCAGTCGTAATCGCATACACGGACTTCCCTGCCGGATTCTCCCCCGGCTACAACCTGTTCCACCCATGTGCCCAGTTCTCCACGGAAGTCTATCCGGCTGAGAAGAGGCTCGCAGATGATAATCTTATGTTTTATGGGAGCAGCCTTATAGATAGGCAGGCGGTAGTCAACCCGATCCTGGTTCTCCATGGTGCAGCAAATGGTGACATTATCATACCCCTCACCCCAGTCAGCGGGCAGGCAGGCACTCAGTCTGTCGATGCGTTTTGTGATAAAAAGGAAATGAAGGTCCTGACGTATCCGCATCATCTCCCACGCTTCGGGACGCCACTCGTCGGCATCCTCCACCAGAAAATCGGAAGTGAAACAAGTATAAACCATATTACCCGAAGGTATCTTATAAGTCTTGTTCTTTTTCTGCTGCAAAGGCAGGTCAAACTTCTCCGTTTTTGTCACAACGGAACTATCCTTGCCATATTTACCATCCGTGCGGTAGACATAGCAGTGCTGGCAACCTGTGCTGAACTTATGACAACCATGCCAGGGATTCCACATGGATGATTTTTTAGCTATTTGTAGCATCTGCCGGTCACCATTTCTTTTCGCATTCCACCCGCGTTCCGTCAGCCGTAGAGTACTGCTGCAAAGAGTTTTCACGCGACTGGATTACAATATATATCATCGCCTCATCTGAAGAGTTAGCCATTCCTCTGATGCCTTTAGGCGCCACACGGATAACGCTTCCCTCGGAAATGAGGAAACAATCATCATCTACCTGGAAATAACCTGCACCTCTTAATATAATGTATGTTTCCTCGTTCTGCTCATGCACATGAAAATAGGATAAATCAGTATGCGGCGGAAGGCTGTTGAAAGAAATCTCCGTACCGGTTGCTTTTGTCACTTCTTTCAGAAAAGCTTTGCCTTCTATTATGCGTCCGCTGACAGGATGCACCAGAGTATGCTCCATCAGTTCGTCCATACTACCGATATTCACAGCGGTATAATTCTCATTTTCTGATATTACCTTTGTCGTTTCCATAACCGTTTCTTTTTAAATTAGAATGTATCACAAAGTTATGCATTGCCCTCATTCAAAACAGAAACCGGGTTCTTTTTTATGGAACTTTTACATGCGCTTATGAAAAGAGAAAGAAAAGGGACTCTGCAACATTTATGTCGACAGAGTCCCTTTTTCTATATTACCAATAAACTAATTCATTGTCGCCGGTGTCTTCAGCTTCACATCCGCCCAATCAGACCATGTAGGAGAAACCATATACTGAGGTTCCTGCATCTTGCCAATCAAAGCAGTAGCTTTCTTCACCTCTGCATTGGTCTTTTCAAACAGTTCTTTCATGGTTAAATCTCCCTTTGCATCCTTGATACATTTAACCAGGAAGTAAGTATAATATCCCTGCTTCTTATCATGATAAACACTGGAAGTCTGGTCACCGCTACTGGATGAGAAACTCAAGGTATGTCCCTGCGGCAAACCCACCTTCGGTACTACACGTACCCCTTTTTGGGTCAGCAACGGAGCAGCACTCTTGTAGCCACCACTAAAGCAAGCATCCAGGAAAACATAAGCTCCCTTGATAGGATAGGTTGCCAGACGCTTATATAAATCCGCCAGAGAAATACCCAGACGAATGTTCTTACCCGTAATATCTACCGGCAGCAGATAAGGTTCTTTCGTAGCCTCATCATTATTACCATGACCGGAATAATAGAATATCAATTCCGCTTCAGGATCAGTACTTGCCATATTCACCAACCAGTCAAGCTGTTCGTGCATCATACCGGCCGTAGCATTCGGAACAACTTTCAGTTGTCCATCAGGTACACCGAATGTACGTACACAATATTCACGGAATACCATAGCATCATTCACAGCATAAGGCACATTAATTTCTGCATTGGCACCGGTGATGCTATAATCTTCGTTACCAATGATCAATGCATAACGGTGGCGGTTCACAGCACCCACAGGAATATCTTGCAGCAACTCAGTATTGAGCCCTAAACTAACATTCTTAAGATCAACCGCCTTACGGACAGCTCCGTCAATCTTGATTGTGCTGGATGCCGTTAAGTATTCACCCACCTTCACCTTATAAGCTTCACTCAGATAAGAAGAACGGGAATCTTCACTCACGCTTACCATCACAGCGATTGAATCACCATCGAAACGCTTGTTCACCAGGAAACCATAATCCAGTGTTGCCACATCACCCGGAGCAATACTATCAATCGTCATTTCAGGTACATCAGTTGTAAACACATTATTCGGCAACTTAAAGTTCAATTTCACATTACGTGCTGTCTTCGAACCGAAATTCTGCAAAGCAAGCGTCAGCTTACCATTCTTACCTAAAGTGATAGAAGAACCTTCGGAAGCAAAGAACTGATGATCCGCTACACGCAGACGCGGCATAGCATATTCCTGTGTATTAACAATCAATTCCGACGGATCAGCATCAAAACCATTCGCCTCGAATGCATAAATATTAATCTTAGCCAGTGCCGAGGGCATTTCTTTCTTTACCAGATAACGGAAAATGTATTGCTTCGATGTTCCTGCGGGAATATTACCACCATCCAACTCACGAGGACCGTCGAAATATTCATCATATCCCTGTTGTTCGGAAAGACGGAGACGGATGTTATACGCATCTCCCTGTCCCTTATTCTCAACAGAAAATTGAACAGCAAAACTTTCACCGGCATCTATTACCTTATTATTATTACCATCAATAAAACTATCCACATGGATGACCAACATAGCAGGTTCCACCGGCACAGGAGCAGATTCCTGTTGCTGTGCCACCCCTTCAGTCTTCTTCAATGCCTCATTATAGGCCAGCAAGCGGGATGGGAAAGAAGCATATGAAGCACCGTCAGTAATGATTTTCATCAAGACTTCATACTCAGATTTCATATCCATATACTGATATACACCCGCCAGCCCCTGCATATACATTTTGGATGAAGGTTCTTTTTCCAGAATTTTCAGGAACAGGTCTTTAGCATCCAGCAGATAACCGGAAGCACGCTGACGTACCAACGCATATTCGGTATCATTGGCAATGGTAGCACCGTTATTCACAATTTCCGTAGCTACATTGAAATTAACGCGCGCCAATCCGGTAAGCAACTCAAAACTATCGGGATGGAGAGCATACAAACGCTTGTAGATATCAAGCGCTTCCTGATTCTTTCCCTGGCGTTCCAAAATGCGTGCCTTGATGGGCAATACCTTATCATTATTAGGGTCAACTTCAAGAATACGATCGATGGCCGACAGTAACTTCGGCATATTGTTCGTGGCAATATGCACATTCACCAGATTATAAAGGAAATCAAGCGAAACAGGATACTTGGCTATGGCTTCCTCCAGGACACGTTCCTGTTCAGAATAATTCTTCTGCGACTGATAAATCATATTCATATATACATAGCAGTCTTTCTGCTGTGTATCCGTTCCCGTGCTTAAATACTCCTGGAAATACTTCAGCGCCTGCGAATACTTTTGGAGATTGTAGGCAGATACCGCCGCATAATATACTACAGAAGCATAGCGGCTATCTTTGGGAAGCAACTCGCTCTGAAAAATCTTCAGTCGGGGCATCTCAATATAAGCCGCTGCAAAATCCAGTGCCTTAGAGGGTTGCTTCTGTTCGGAATAATACACTGCACCATTCAAGAGATAAGGATACATAGCACGCAAACGATTCTTGGCGCCACTCAAATACTGACCGTTATCCGGTGCTTCCACTACTTTCATGAAATTCTCGTAACTGTCCAGCAGATAGCTATACATACCTGTCACGTTCGTTCCTTTATCGCGCTCACTTTCAAAAAGCACATATTGCTGGTTGGCACGCTTAGAGGCAGCAGCGGCATCTTGTGCCGCTACTCTCCCACATGCTCCCAACATTAAAATGATTGTCAGTACTAAAATATTCTTCATATTTATTTATTAGCTCCTCACTAAATTATTTTGCAGGAAAAGCATCCATGATTACAAACTCTACGTTAATCTTACGGAATTCACCACCGCGTTCTTTGGCTACTTCCACATGATATTCATATTCGTTCTTGGTGTTATCCAGTGTGGTTACATTCTTTTCAATATAATTCTTCACACCTGCCGCACGCATCAAAGCCAACTGTTCATTAGCAGTGATGCCCGAAGCCTTTGTTACGGTAATGTTATCAAGATTACCATCCTTATAATAAGGTTCATCGATAAATTCGCCATATTGTCCGTTATAGGCAATGCGCCCGCGAATAGGACTCGCGTCGGCAGAGCCGGTAACAATGACCTTCACTTGTTTACCTTCAGACAGATACTTGGAGAAATCGCCTTCAAAAGCATTCTTGATTATCTTCATCAAAGACATTGCGGCATTGGAACGTTCAATGTCATAACCACCTGACGGGAAGTCCTCCTTTGCAGAAAACTCTTTATTGATCACCTCATACTGGTAGCCCACTTTGTAGTTCAGAATCTTATTACCATTAGCATCCACACCCGGAATCACTTCTGTCCTCACATCAATCTGTGTATTTTCCGTAATCAGCTTATCCTGCTTCTTTTCTTCGATTACAGCTTCCTTGATCTCTTTCAGCTGAATTTCTTCACGACTTGCCTGCTGCATAATTTCCAGCGGAACAAAGTTTTCATCTGCTTCCAGAGCGGTCAACTTGGTGCGACCGATATTATCATAAATATAGACCTTATTTGTAGTCTCATTACGCACTTCTACATAAGCCAACTCAAATTCGTCCTTATCATTCAATACATAAACCGCATTATCAAATTTCAGGTTCTTACCATCCTTGAAATCGCCTACTTCATTTGAAGGCACTTCCAAAGCAATCGCGGGCAATGCATTAAATCCGATGTTCAGCATATTCTTGGAAGCGTCATATTCTCCCACGAAAGGATTATCAATAGAAATGCGGTCGCCTGCCAACTCCGTTGCCACTTCCTGAGCAAACAATTGTTGTTGCTTCAGGCGAGTCTCGTCATTCACACGGATAGCATAATCTTCCATGGACTCACCCTGCATCATCTTCACCCACTCGTTCATCTTAGCATCCACTTCCTTACTCATCAATTTACCAAAGAAAGGATTCAAACCATTAGCATCCCAGAACACAAGTCCTTTGGCGCGATTGGAAAGCATGAATACATCGCTCGTTTGCTTGTTCACAAAGAAGCGACTCCCCGTCACACCACCCGGATTTTCATCCAATGTCTGTTCAGGCACACTATTTTTCAAGTTCATGATGACAATGGCGTTACCATCTTTAACCACACTGATATATTTGCCATCCGGATGAAAGGACGGAGAAGTCAGTGTTCCACCTATCTTATCAAAGATATCCACCTTATCCCATGTCTTTGTGTCAAAAATAGTCAGACGCTTGTCTGCCGTCACAACAGCCATTTGAGAAGCATCGGCGGAAAAGACCAATTCAGTTACTTCGGCAGGCATCGGAAGAGAAGTACGCAGTTCTTTTGTCTGGAAATTCCAGATATCGATACTCTTACCGGTTCCGGCAGCAATAAAATAGTTGTTGGGACTCATAGTAATAGCCGTTGCCACAGCTTTTCCCTGAATATAAGCCTGAGGCAAATATGCTTTTGTATCGTAAACTATGATTTCTCCTAAAGAATTGGAAACCAAAAAATTGCGTGCATCAGCACCATAGCACATGGCAACAGGGACAATGTCTCCCTTTGATGCATCTTTCATCAACTTGGCGCCTACAGGTCCGGGCACAAAGAAATTCAGATTTTTCCTGCCCTTCAGTTCCTTACTCTTACGCTGCTCTTTCAGTTCAAAAAGTTTTTTGTTCCGGTCGCGGAAAGAATAAATACTAACAGGTTTCTTCCCCCGCATCAAAGCCAGTGAGCTACCCGTAGGGTTAAAGACTATTTTATCAACATCTCTCAGATCAACAATAGGGATATCGCGAATCGTAAGCAAAGAACCATCCGACAGGAAAGCTGTACAAAACGTTGTATTGTCAAATGCCGAAATACGTTTCGCTGAAGGAAAACTTCTCTTCACTTGCACCTGAGCCATTGCCTGACCACCCAAAAAAGCAGCCACAATACAAAATGCAATGCCCTTGACCGGGCGGAACCACATTTTCATTTCATCCATATCTTTAATGTTTATAATAGTTTATGTTTCATACTATTTGCAAATATAAACATTAAATTCCTATCAAGCAGTCAACAAATTCCTGTTTTTTTTGTTTAAAGAGGCTTTTAACAGGATAAACAGGTGAAAAACAAGATTAAGAGGATCAAAAAGATAACTATGCGGAATATTTATTTGTCACGGAAATCAGTGACAAATATTAAGAATGTTTCAATCCCATCTTTTCAGCACGCTGCAACATAAAAGTGCGCGCAGCCTCGTATTCATTGGGTATCACTCCATCCAAAATAGCATCTTTAATGGCGCTTTTCAAAGTTCCTACTTGCTGGCAGGGTTCCAGATTGAAAGTTTTCATGATTTCTTCTCCACTGATAGGCGGCTGGAAATTGCGAACACGGTCGCGCTCTTCAAGATCCCTCAGTTTCTGGCGCACCAGTTGGAAATTATTAAGAAAACGCTGTTTGCGCTCCATATTCTTGGACGTGATATCGGCTTCACACAATGTCATCAGATCATCAATGTCATCTCCGGCTTCAAAGAGAAGACGACGTACTGCAGAGTCGGTTACCACATCATCAGCAATGACAATAGGACGCATGTGTAAACCTACCAGCTTCTGTACATACTTCATTTTTTCATTCATCGGCAATTTCATTCTCCGAAAAATCTCCGGTACCATCTTCTCACCAATGAAATTATGATTGTGGAATGTCCAGCCTGCACGAGGTTCCCAACGTTTGGTAACAGGTTTTGCTATGTCATGCAACAAGGCAGACCAGCGCAACCAAAGGTTATCTGTTTTGCGACTGATATTATCAAGTACTTCCAAAGTGTGATAGAAGTTGTCCTTATGAGCCCGTCCGTTGCGGGTTTCCACACCTTGCAATGCAGCAAGTTCCGGAAAAATCAGCGGCAACAGTCCGGAACGATCCAAGTCAATAAAACCTTTGGAAGGAACAGGAGAGAGCAATATCTTATTTAGTTCGTCCGCAATACGTTCCTTAGAGATAATAGAAATACGTTCACAATTGCGACACAAAGACTCGAACGTAGCATCATCAATATAGAAATTCAATTGGGTAGCAAAACGGATGCAACGCATCATACGCAACGGATCATCACTGAATGTGATATCCGGATCAAGCGGCGTACGGATAGTCTTTTCTTTTAAATCTTCTATGCCGCCAAAAGGATCTACTAATTCTCCGAAACGGCTTTGGTTCAAACAGACAGCCAGTGCATTAATAGTAAAATCACGACGGTTCTGATCATCTTCCAACGTACCATCTTCAACAATGGGTTTACGTGAATCACGTTGATATGACTCCTTACGCGCACCTACAAACTCCACTTCTGTCCCACGGTATTTCACCTGTGCAGTACCAAAATTCTTGAATACAGCCACGTGCGCTCCACGCCCCAAACATTTGCCCAACGCTTCAGCCATTTCTATACCACTGCCAACCACTACGACATCAATATCCTTAGAAGGGCGTTGCAAGAAAATATCGCGTACATATCCACCGACCACATAGCATTCCAATCCCAATTCATCTGCCGTCTCGGATATCCGTTTAAATATGTCGTCACTAAAATGTTGTTTCAATTCTTCTGTTGTCAACTCAACCATAATACACCTTTAAAAAATAATCATATAGTTTTCATTCCGGAGAACAGAAAGTCTTTTGGTCTATTTTTCCACCTTCCATGTATCCGAGCCGTATCATCCTCGTATTTGCTCCGTACCTATACGCTTGGACTTGGTACGGACCAGGTACGGCTTTGATACGGACCGGGTACGGCGAGGACAAATAATTGTTCCAAACATCCGATATCTTAAGAAAACTAAAATACCATTTATCTATATTTGAGGCTACAAAGATACGGATATTATTTATAATTTTGTCCTCACTAACAGAAGAACAACAGTTATGAAGACAATGATACTTCTTGCGTGCCTCTGTTGCACGCTCTTCTCTTGCGAGAATGTGGAGAAAAAAGCCGGTGAAAAATTGCAAACTGCCCGCGAAGCTTTTGAACGGGGAGACTTCAGTGAAGCAAAAATGCAGATTGACAGCATTAAGATATTATACCCAAAAGCTTTTGAAACTCGTCGTGAAGGCATCAGTCTGATGCAGCAGGTAGAACTGAAAGAACAGGAAAAATCGTACAAAGCCAAATGGCAAAGTGAAAAGACATTGGTCAACAGAATCCAGCAGAATAAGGTTGAAATAGAAAATCTTAAATTCGAAGCTGACAAAGCTGAACGTGAAGGAGATTACGGTAAAGTTGCCGAAATCCGTTACGGTAAGTTGCAGGCTTTGAATCAGGAAATTGAGGATACTCAAAAGGAGCTTCATGCTATGCAGGGCGACAAAGCCATGATTAAGGAAGAAGTAGATGCCGAAGACATTGCAGATGTAGTATCCCGTTGGACAGGCATCCCTGTCAGCAAGATGCTGCAAAGCGAAAAGGATAAACTGTTGCATCTGGAAGATGAACTTCACCAGCGTGTCATCGGACAAGATGAAGCCATTGAAGCTGTTGCCGATGCCGTACGTCGTAGTCGTGCAGGTCTGCAAGATCCGAAACGTCCGATTGGTTCGTTTATCTTCCTCGGTACCACCGGTGTGGGTAAAACGGAACTTGCCAAGGCACTCGCCGAATTCCTCTTCGACGATGAAAGCATGATGACGCGTATCGACATGAGTGAATATCAGGAAAAGCATAGTGTATCACGCCTGGTTGGAGCGCCTCCGGGATATGTAGGCTATGATGAAGGTGGACAATTGACTGAAGCTATTCGCCGCAAACCATACTCAGTCGTACTATTCGACGAAATAGAGAAGGCGCATCCGGATGTATTCAACATCTTGCTGCAAGTATTGGATGACGGACGATTGACAGACAATAAGGGACGTGTGGTAAACTTCAAGAACACCATCATCATTATGACGTCCAACATGGGAAGTGCTTACATTCAGAATCAGATGGAAAAGCTGAATGGTACTAACAAGGAACAAGTAATTGAAGAAACGAAGAAGGAAGTGATGAATATGTTGAAAAAGACAATTCGCCCGGAATTCCTAAACCGTATTGATGAGACAATCATGTTCCTGCCCTTGAATGAAAGCGAAATCAAGCAGATTGTAGTACTCCAGATAAAAGGTGTACAAAAGATGCTGGCCCAAAATGGTGTGGAACTGATATTGACGAATGGAGCTATAGAGTTCTTAACAAAAGTCGGATATGATCCGGAATTTGGTGCCCGTCCGGTGAAACGAGCCATCCAACATTACTTACTGAATGACTTGTCGAAAAAGCTGCTCGCTCAGGAAGTAGACCGCAGTAAACCAATTATAGTAGACGCCGGTGGTGAAGGACTGGTATTCAAAAACTAAACTAAAATATCCGCAAATTAAAAAAGCTGTCTTGCCGCTGAAGGCAAGGCAGCTTTTTTCTTATTCTATAACGAGCTGCTTAACAACTGGTACGGACAACGCATGCGTTACAACCAACACATACTCTCCAGAACATGGCAAATCAAACGAAGCGTTCTCTTCCCTCGCCTGTTTTACCTCAATCACCTTCCCCCGGATATGATATAAACAAAGCGTAGCGTTCGGCAACACTCCATCCACATATATCTTACCAGCGGCTTTATCCACCTGTACTGTTACGCTCTTATGCTCTTCCATCTTAATTAATGCCAGCCTCAAGTCCCCCTTAAAGGCAATAAATTCATATAAAAAAAGCGTGGGAACTGCTGTTATTACTGTACCTGGGGCTCTGGACTGCCACTATTCAAATAATATACAACAGCCCACGCTCCGTACTGTACATTTGAATATGCATATACAACAGAGCATGAGCGTTTGTTGTCTATCATCCTTGAATAGCATGAAATTGTCCAGATTTCAAGTACAAGATAATATTAAACGCTTTTATCCATAATTATCCTTCAATCTTTGTGAGAGAGGCCACCGCCTACTCTGCATCTCAGGATGGCAACAAAGGTATAAAAAAAGTAATCAAAATTAAAGATACCGCATAAAAAAAAGCGGATTATCCGGGATGACCCTGATAATCCGCCTTTTCTGTTAAAAGAACAGTTTATTTTAAATTTATTCTTCCGTCTTTTCTTCTTCTGTAGCTTCTGCTTCCGCTGTATCTTCAAAATCAGTTATTCCACAAGCAACTAACAGATTGTACCAGGAAATAAGCTTTTTGATATCAGCCAGATATACACGATCGCGATCAAAAGTCGGCAAAACTTCACCCAAATAAGCACGAAGTTCATCAGCGGTAGCTTTCTTTAAATCCATTACTACGGCAGCACCGTTTTCTTTCTCTTTCATAGCAGTCAATACATCCTTCAAAGGTACGTCGTCCGTATCCGTATACATGGCAATATCACCCAAAGAGATTATTTTCTCGTTACCATAAGCGGGGAAGCGTTTCTTGTCCGTGAGAGACTCTACGATCAACATATTTCTACCTTGTGAAATGAGTTTATACAATCCCGGTTTACCGGAAATAGACAAAATAGTCTTCAACATAGTATGTTCTATTTTTATTAGTAATATTTTATTTTTTCGGTGGGCAAAGATAGTGCAAACCGAGAGTAAAAGCAAATTTATTTGTTTTTACCGAGGTGCAGCCTATTTTCGCTTAAGCAAAGGTAAGCAATATTTTTAGATAGAGAAGTTATTACCTCCAAAACCTGCGGAATTAAGGGAGTTTCACCGTCGTTTACAATTACAAAATCAGCCTGAGTACGCTTCTCTTCATCACTCATCTGGCTACGAACACGGCGTTCTATCAATTCCCGAGAAGCGGTGTCACGCTGCATGGCACGCATGATACGAACTTCTTCGGGCGCATAAACCAGAACCACAACATCTACTTCACCTGCAAATCCTGCTTCAATCAGAATTGCAGACTCCATGCCTACTACCGGATAGGTAGTATGATGCTCTACCCATTGACGGAAATCGTCCCGTACCCGCGGATGGATAATACTGTTTACTGTACGGATATGCTCAGGATCTCCAAAAATATAGGAAGCAAGCAAAGATTTGTTAAGTTCATCACCGGCATACACCTCTTCACCCAACAAAGCAATCAATTCACTACGGATCAAAGCATCTGAATTCGTCAACCGCTTCGACTCAATATCTGAGATATAAACAGGAATCCCCATTACTTCCAGCAAACGGGAAACAAGGCTTTTCCCACTGCCAATACCACCGGTTATTCCTATTTTAATCGCCATATTCGAAGGATACTTGCTCGATAAGAAAGTCGACCTGTTCCGGATTGATACGTATCTGATTAACTCCTTTGGGTACTGACTTCAATTTTACTGTATACTTCTTATCCGAACCCAGTTTCAAGAGTTCTTCATAAGAAACATTGATATGGAAATCACTTTCCGTTATCTTATTGAAACGGCTTAAACCAACCTGAAAGGTGACACTGACTTTCGAAGGGAACGCACGCAGCACTTTTCCTGCCGGAAAGTTAACTCCCCGCAAGGGAACTTCCACCGTTTTCTCAGTATAAATATCTACCGGAAAAAACATTTCTACCGAAGCAGGCACAAACTTAATTCCTCTTGGAGCCAACAGAGGAACCTGTTGCCTCAATGTATCGGAAATATCCTCGAATTTCACTTTTTGCGTATAAGCAACGGTTATGGTATCCAATGCTCCCTCCGGCGCATAAGCCAACACAGAATCAGGCTTGCAAACAGTATCGGATATATAATATTGCCGCCCTGCACTCACCGTGCCCTGAAGCTTTACCGGAACCAATTTGGAAGCACCTGTAGAATAAATATACTCCAAAGTATCAGGTTTTACAGAAAGCAGTTTTGTAGATACATTCAACTGATTAAGCAACCTCTTCTCAAACTGTGAAGAGTAGATACGTACATGATTATCAGTTCCTTTATAATCAGAAAAATCCAGAGTAATAGGAAAAAAGCTCTTTCCAAGCATGTAGTTGAGCAGCACCGTGCCCTTGTCTTTCACCCGGATATGCAGTTCAGAAGGCGGTTCGGAAGTTATAACCACATTATTGGGTACTCCCTTCAAACGTACCGGAATGGAGAATTCCGTTTCATAATCGTTGTTCAGCGTCTGAAGTAGCCAGAAACCACTGGCTATAAAAAAGAAGAATAAAAAAATTAAGAACTCTCTGCTCTTATCACTGAGCAGAAAGTCCTTAACTTTTCTCGCTGTTTTTAAATATATGCGTTTTATGTTCCTACGATCAATCATAGGCTCACTTATTCAAAATTATTTAGCAGCCTGATTACTGTTAGCATCAGCAGCAGCCGCAAATATAGAATTTTTATCTATTCTAATCTTAACGTTAGAAGCGATTTCAAGTACTATATCATTGTCATTAATTTCTTTAATCACACCATGAATACCGCCGGCAGTAATCACCTTTTGGTTTACTTGAAGTGATTTACGGAAGTTTGCAATTTCTTTCTGCTTTTTGTTTTGCGGACGAATCATGAAAAAATACATGATAGCAAACATAGCAATCAGAAGAATCCACATCATGCTACCACCACCAGGAGCTGCGGCAGGAGCTTGCAAGAATACGGTCATTAAATTCATAAAATATTCGTTTTTAGTTTTTAATACTCAACAAAGGTATCAGTTTTTCGCTAACTTACCTTCTTTTTTTAATTGATTAACTATTCCGTCCAATGTACCGTTTACGAAACTTCCGCTCTTTATCGTACTATAGACTTTAGCGATCTCAACATACTCATTTAACGAAACACTTACCGGAATGTTCGGAAAACTTAGAATTTCCGCCAATGCGCATTGCATTATTATCACATCCATAAAGGCTACACGATCCAAATCCCAGTTGCGTGTATTTTCACTGATCAGATGACGGTAATAGTCACAGTTCAGTATAGCGCGACGGAACAAGCGACGGGCAAACTCCTGATCTTCCTCATCCTTAAATTCCGGCAACAAAGTCTGGTTAGCACCATTTTTTGCCTCAAAACGTTTAATCGTCTTCAGCACGAAAGTGTCTACTATTTCTTTGTCATCATTCCAATAAAGGCTCTGATCTTCCAGCAAAACATCCAACTCTTCGTTATTGAAAACAAATGCCTTATAGAGCTTTCTCCATAGTTCACGGTCAACTTCATAAGATTTATCAGACGAAGCCATATATTCCTTATATATATCAGAAACTATAATCTTGTCATACAAACCCTTGATAAAATCTTCGTCATTTGCCCACGAACGTTTCTGGTTGGCAGCAAACTCCATCAACTGCTTATTCACTTCCAGTTGTGAAACGAACTTGTTTTCTACGAATTTCATGTTGGGATACAACTCCTCCGCGGTCGGAGCTAACTTGGACTTTGCCGCATCAATGCGTTTTTGTGCGTAAGTCGTCAGAGCCACCATCAGCATCAGCAAATAATTATAAAGGTCATACGCTTTTGAAAGACTAAAGAATAATTCTTTCTCCGCTGAGTCTAAATTTTTACTGCCATTCTGATAATAAGCATATACAATCTGTATAATCTTAAGACGAATAAGAACTCTGTTAATCATAAATCTATTAATCAATACTGTTGTTAACGAGTTGCAAAAGTAGACATTTTTAATGAGTTTACGCAAATAAATCACATTTTTTAATGCAGATATTCATTATCCGGGCTTTTTCTTTTGACAGTTTAAAAAAAATCGTCATTTTTGAAGCCAATTACAACAAGAAACCTAAAATATGGAAGACTTAAAGAAGAAAAACGGTGCGGACATGAACGATAAGGAGATTGTATTCTCCAAATCCATTAAAGCAGGTAAACGAATCTACTATCTGGATGTAAAAAAGAACAGAAAAGATGAAATGTTTCTCGCAATCACTGAAAGCAAGAAAGTGGTGACCGGTGAAGGCGAAGATGCGCAGGTAAGTTTTGAGAAACATAAGATTTTCTTATATAGGGAAGATTTTGAAAAGTTCATGAACGGTCTGAATGAAGCTATTAATTTCATTAATCAGAAAGAAATGCTGGAAGTTATAGGCGATATGAATGCAAAAGCAGATGCAAAGAATGTTATAGATGCAGATGCCGATGCAAATATAGAAGCAGCATTGGAAATGAATGAAAAAGGTATGGAATTGGACGGAGAAATCAAGATTGATATAGATTTTGAAGAGCCAACTCTTTGATAATTCAAAAAGAAGCTGTACTTTTGCACCGCTTTTTTGCAACATTGTGTGGCTAACCCCACATCGTGCGATGGTGAATTAAGCAACAAAATAACTTAATTTAGAGTAACACAAAAAATTAAAAAATGAAATCAATTGAAGTAAAAGGTACTGCAAGAACTATTGCAGAACGTTCTTCGGAACAAGCAAGAGCTTTGAAAGCGATTCGTAAAGACAACGGTGTACCCTGCGTACTCTATGGGGCAGGTGAAAATGTTCACTTCACTGTACCTGCCGATGGTCTTCGTAACTTGGTTTATACTCCGCACATCTACGTAGTTGACTTGGTTATTGACGGCAAGAAAGTCAACGCTATCATGAAAGATATTCAATTCCACCCGGTAAAAGATACAATCCTGCACGTTGACTTCTATCAGATTGACGAGTCTAAACCCATCGTAATGGAAGTTCCTGTACAGATGGAAGGTTTGGCAGAAGGTGTAAAAGCCGGTGGTAAGTTGGTATTGCAGATGCGTAAGCTAAAAGTAAAAGCTTTATATAACATTATTCCGGAAAAACTGACAGTAAACGTTGCTCACTTGGGTCTGGGTAAGACTGTTAAAGTTGGCGAGTTGAGCTTCGAAGGTCTGGAATTGATGAACGCAAAAGAAGCTGTTGTATGCGCAGTTAAACTGACTCGTGCTGCAAGAGGTGCTGCCGCTGCTGCTGGCAACTAATCAGCTCTTTCACAAGAAGACACATTCCGGAACGCGGATTAACGCAGAAGACGCAGATTACATTAATCCGCGAACGCTGCGATAATCCGCGTTCCTCGTTTACTATTATTCTCATAGCATAGTTATTTATAGCTTATAGTTTTCTAAAAACACTATTCAGAAACATGAAATATTTAATTGTTGGATTAGGAAATATAGGTCCCGAATATCACGAAACCCGCCATAACATAGGTTTTATGGTAGTAGATGCATTGGCAAAAGAAGCAGGTGCCACTTTCAACGACGGACGTTACGGCTTTACCACTACCCTATCCGTGAAAGGACGCCAGCTTTTACTGCTGAAACCTTCTACATTCATGAACCTCAGCGGAAATGCCGTGCGATACTGGATGCAGAAAGAGAACATTCCATTGGAAAACGTGTTAGTAATAGTAGATGATCTTGCTCTGCCATTTGGTACTCTGCGCTTGAAAGGAAAAGGTAGCGACGCCGGACACAATGGACTAAAACACATTGCAGCCATCCTGGGCACACAGAACTATGCCCGGCTTCGTTTCGGTATCGGCAACGAGTTCCCACGAGGTGGTCAGATAGATTATGTACTGGGCCACTTCACTGACGAAGACTGGAAGACCATGGACGAACGCTTAAAAACTGCAGGAGATATAATCAAAAGCTTCTGCCTGGCAGGAATTGATATTACAATGAACCAATTTAATAAGAAGTAGATAGTAGTTAACTACTTCCTACCAACTACTAAAAAACAATATGAGTGAAGCAAGAATAGATAAATGGATGTGGGCTGTACGTATTTTCAAGACACGTACCATTGCCGCCGAAGCATGTAAGAAAGGACGCATCAGTATCAATGGAGGATTAGCAAAGGCTGCCCGTACAGTGAAACCAGGCGACGTGATACAAGTGCGCAAACCACCTGTGACCTACTCTTTCAAAGTATTGCAAGCTATCGAGAAACGTATTGGTGCAAAGCTCGTTACGGAAATGATGGAGAACGTTACGACTCCCGATCAGTATGAACTGCTGGAGATGAGCCGTATCAGTGGTTTCATTAACCGTGCCAAAGGTGCAGGTCGTCCCACGAAAAAGGATCGCCGAACTCTGGAAGAGTTTACAACTCCCGAATTCATGGACGACTTTGATTTTGAATTCGATTTTGAGGAAGAATAAAAAAGAGTGATAATCGCATTACATCATTATGAGCGAAAAGAAGATTAAATGGGGATTCATTGGTTGCGGAGAAGTGACCAAATATAAAAGTGGTCCCGCCTTCCAAAAGGTGGAAGGTTCGGAAGTAATTGCTGTCATGAGTCGCGATGGCGCCAAAGCCAAAGCTTATGCTAAGGAAAGAGGTATTCCAAAGTGGTATGATGATGCCCAAGAATTGATTGACGATGAAGATGTGAACGCTATCTACATTGCCACCCCTCCCTCTTCACACGCCACTTATGCTATCATGGCAATGAAAGCCGGTAAGCCTGTATATATAGAAAAGCCCATGGCCGTAACCTACGAAGAGTGCTGCCGTATCAACCGTATCTCCAATGAAACCGGGGTTCCTTGCTTTGTGGCTTATTACCGTCGCTATCTGCCCTAC